>Cebus_capucinus_imitator_PRJNA485217_SSR118__coassemble_221_pt1 | contig 26851 bp, 23 predicted proteins | sample Cebus_capucinus_imitator_PRJNA485217_SSR118__metabat2_low_PE_001 | metagenome-assembled genome bin Cebus_capucinus_imitator_PRJNA485217_SSR118
AATGCAGGTACTTTAGAAGCAGCGATTGTGATTTCTTTACCAGTTTGTGGGTTGCGACCTTTACGTGCAGCACGCTCACGAACTTCAAAGTTACCAAAACCGATCAATTGAACTTTTTCACCTTTAGCAAGGTATTCTGTTACTGCAGCGAAAACTGCGTCAACTGCTGCTGCTGAATCTTTCTTAGTCAATTCTGTAGCTGAAGCTACCTTTGCAATCAAATCTTGTTTGTTAGCCATGTTAACAATTCCTCCAAAAATTTTTCAGGGCTTTGCCCTAACAGATACAATGATATCTTAAATAACTGATAAAATCAAGCTTTTAATGCCCTTTTTTCTAGTTTTTTTAACTAGAATAACCTTTTATTTATATTGAATGAGAACGGCCCAAGCGTTCTCTCCAGTATGGGTCTGAATGATGGAAACCGTCTCCAAAACAGAGATGTTTTTGCTGACAAAAGGCTGCAATTCCTTCTTCAATTCCTGACCAAATTCATCGGTCCCGGCGTAAGAAATTCCGATTTCTTCAATCTCTTTGCCCGCAATCTCTGCTTTAAAGCCTTCCAACCATTTCTTAAAGGTCTTAGCCCCACGCCCCTTGACAATCGGCGTCAATTCGTGGTTTTTCATCTCCATGACCACACGGATATTCAATAAAGAAGACAAAAGCCCAGTCACGCGGCCAATTCGACCACCCTTAACCAAGTTCTCCAAGGTAGAAACACCGATATAAAGTTCGGTCTTTTCTTTGACTTCTTCCACCCGCGCTAAAATAGCATCCAAATCTGCCCCAGCAGCCGCCATACGCGCCGCTTCGACCACCTGGAACTTCATAGACTGATCTGTAAAAGTCGAGTCTATGACCGTCACCGGAACACCCGACAACATCGCCCCTTGACGCGCTGCTTCCACAGTTCCAGACAAGGCATGGGACATATGGATTGAAATAATATGATCCGCCCCTTCTGCCGCTAAACGCTCATAGGTTTCCGCAAAGACCCCAACTGGTGGCTGGCTGGTCTTTGGAAGCGCCTGAGCGCCCCGCATCAACTCCAAAAATTGCCCTTCTACCAGGTCCGCGTCCGAGTAAAGAACGCCATCAACCATGACAGACAAGGATACAATGGTGATTCCTAATTCCTGAACCACCTCAGGCTCAATCGTTACAGACGAATCCGTTACAACCTTAATGTTCATAATGTTAAACTTTCTACAATGATTTTCAAACTATTATACCACAGACTTGGATATCTATGGAAAACGAGCATGGCTAGCGCTCTACTAAAATATCTGTGCACGCTACAGACTCCCAAAAACACCCCTACATTCCTCAATCATCAGCCACAGGACCACCATCGTGTTCGATCAGCATCCCTTGGGAAAAGCCGGCCTCGTCGACGATAAGACCATGCAAGACACCGCCGTACACGGCGCCCCCATCGAGCCCAATCTTACCATCGTCTGTGACCCACAGTTCCTTGATCCCAGGCTTCTGACCCAATAAATAAAAGGTCGGTGTGTGGCCAAAGAAAATCCGCTTCCCTGTCGTATTCTTCCCCTGATGGAAGGGTTCCCGAATCCAAACAAAGTCATGAGCAGATGTCGCGCGCCAGTCATCCCGGTTCAAATCCAGCCCGGCATGGACGAAAATATTTCCTTCTGTCTCTAAATAATAGGGAAGACTTCTGATAAAGGCAACCAAGTCGCCGCACCGCTCCTCGACTAGAAGTGCATCTCGAATGGCGTCCACTGGAGCATCGAGGGATCTACCTAATAAGGAATTGATGGTTGTGTCACCACCGTTTCGCTGGTAGCGGGGATAATATTCCAAAGGCGCATCCAACCATTCCAAGAACATCTGTTCATGGTTACCCATCAAGCATCTCGCTTTCCCAGCGTCGACCAAGGATTTGACGCGCGTCAGCACGGCACGACTATCCTCTCCGCGGTCGATGAAGTCGCCTAAAAAAAGAAGGGGTATCTCCTGGTCCCACTGACTCAGGAGGCTTTCCAGCATCCCTATTTTTCCATGGATATCTCCGACAACGACTTGGCGCATGGCTCCCTCCTTATTTGTGTAGTAATTCGCGCGCTTGGGTGCGGGCAGCATCGGTTACATGGTCCCCCGCCAGCATCTTGGCGATTTCGTCGACCCGCTCGTCAAGGTCCAAGAGTCTGACGGTGGAAACGGTCGACACTTCGTCGCTCATTTTCTCGATAAAGTACTGGTAATCGGCGATGGCGATGACCTGCGGCAGGTGAGAAATGGCCAAAACTTGACCATTGCGGCCAATCTTGTGGATCTTCTCTGCAATGGCCTGCGCCACCCGACCGGACACACCGGTATCCACTTCGTCAAAGACGATGGAGGTCTTGCCCTCTTTTCTCGAGAAGGCAGACTTAATGGCCAGCATGAGACGAGACAACTCTCCGCCTGAAGCTACCTTAACCAAAGGCTTAAAGGCCTCACCAGGGTTGGTAGAAATGAAGAACTCAATCTGCTCATTTCCCTGGCGGCTAAATTTGCTCTTGTCAAACTGAACCTTGAAGTTAGCCTTTTCCATATAGAGGTCCTGCAGCTCCTGCTTGATTTCCGCCTCCAACTTGGAAGCTAAATCATGCCGCGCCGCACTCAAGTCCTTGGCCAGAGCAACTAAACGCCCCTCCATCTGCTTGAGCTCCAGCTCCATGTCTTCTGAAGACAAGTCGCCGCCCGTCAAAATGGCATACTCCTCCCGAATCTTTTCCAAATAGTCCCGGACGTCGTCCACCTGGCCACCGTATTTACGCGTAATGGAATGGATCAAGTCCAACCGGCTTTCCACCTGCAAAAGACGGTTGCCATCGAAGTCCAGGCCATCCAGAATATCCTCTAGACGCTTGGCAACATCCTCCAGGACATAATAGGACTCAGAGAGGGCTCCTGAAATTTCCTTGTATTCCGGATCAAATTCTTCGATACTTTCCATATCCACCATAGCAGACCGCACCATCTGAAGACTGGACTGCTCCTCCTGGTCCAGCATGACATGGGCATTGGTCAAGGTATCCGCAATCCGCTTGTGATTCATCAACCGCTCGCGTTCAGCCTCTAAAGCCACATCTTCCCCTGCCTCCAAATTAGCCGCCTCAATTTCAGCCATTTGAAACTCCAGCATCTCAATCCGCACCTTGTGTTCGGCTTGATTCTTTTGGATACTTTGGACGGTCCTACGAAGCTCTCGATACTGATCAAAGGTTGCTTGGTAGTCTTCCTTGAGCGCTCGGAAAGCCGCATCCCCAAATTGGTCCAAGAGTTGGATATGGAGTTGTGGACGCATCAGTTCTTCTTGGTCATGTTGTCCATGAATGTCGACCAGGTGTTGCCCCAGTTGTTTGAGCACCGTTAAGTTGACAATCTGTCCATTCACACGACTAACCGAGCGGCCGTTGGCGAAGACCTCGCGTCGAATAATGATATCTTCTTCCCAGTCCAGACCTTGTTCCTCAAAGAGTTCCCGCAGTTGCGGGCTGTCTTCGACATTGAACAGTCCTTGAATCTCAGCCTTAGGAGCTCCATGGCGGATAATATCCGTCGACGCGCGGCTTCCCAGCATCATGTTCATAGCATCAATAATAATGGATTTACCTGCACCCGTCTCACCGGTTAAAACGGTCATGCCTGTTTCAAAGTTGAGCGAAATCTCCTCGATAATCGCAAAATTCTTAATGGAAATTTCTAATAACATGTGTCTCCTACCAGTGTGTGATGGTTTCAATCATTTCTTGACTATCCACATCCTTTTGAAGCAGAATCAAGATACTGTCGTCATCGTTGATGACAGAGAAAATCAAATCCTTGTATTCTTTTAACAAACGGGCTTTTACGTATGCAGTCGCACCTGGAATGACTTTCAAGTTGATAAAGGCATCCATCGTTGTCACTTCTTTGACTGTGTTTTCTGCAATGGAGAAGTTAGAAATCGCCGATTTTGGCAACTCATAAATATAGGTATTGTTTTTCAATGGAATTTTAACGATTCCCAATTCCTTGATGTCACGAGAAACCGTTGCCTGAGTAGCAGAAATCCCATTTTCTGCCAAGTGTTCTACGATAGCTTCTTGTGTTCCTACCGTATATTCAGTGACAAAACGGCGAATGCGTTCCAAACGTTCTTTTTTATTCATCTTATTTAAACTCCTTTTGTGCTTGAGCCACAACAGCCTGTAGATCTTGATCTGATAAACTGCTTGGCGTCTCTTCCTTTTCTAAAAATGCTATAAATTCAATGTTTCCGTGTCCACCCTGAATAGGTGAGAAGTCCAAGCCCTTCATGCTAAAGGAGGACTCTTGGGCGAAGTCCCGGACCTGCATGAGTACGCGCTCGTGAACAGCCGGATCTTTGACAATTCCATTTTTTCCAACCTGTTCGCGGCCTGCCTCAAATTGAGGCTTGATCAAAGCTACTACCTGGTTACCATTCTCCAGTAGATTGGACAAGGCTGGCAAAATCAGGGCCAGTGAAATAAAACTGACATCTATGGAGGCGAATTGCGGTAGGGTTGAGAAATCCTCCCTGGTCGCATAACGGAAATTAAATTGTTCCATGCTGGTCACTCGCTCATCTTGGCGCAGTTTCCAAGCCAATTGGTTAGTTCCCACATCGACCGCATAAACGTGAGCAGCTCCTGCCTGAAGCATGACATCGGTAAAACCACCCGTGGAAGCCCCGATATCTAGGGTGGTTAGCCCTTCGAGAGACAGACCAAAGACGTCCAGAGCCTTTTCTAATTTAAGTCCCCCACGGCTGACATATTTTAATTTCTCACCCTTGATTTTGAGTTCCGTAGACTCATCTATCTTCTCACCAGGCTTGTCATAGCGATGACCATTGATGACATCAATGACCAAGCCCGCCATCACGCCCCGCTTGGCTTGTTCTCGGGTATCAAAGAGGCCTTGTTTGTAGGCCAGTACATCCACTCTTTCCTTAGCCATCCAATCGCAACCTTTCTATCAGTTTGACCAGCGCTGCGGCGCTGAAGTGTTCAAGCTTCTCAAGTTCAGAAAGAGCTTGATTCAATAAATCATCCAAGAGACGTTTGGCTTCGTCTAAGCCTAACAAGGACGTGTAGGTTGATTTTTCTGCACGGATATCCTTGTTTGGCGTCTTGCCCATCTCCTCAAAGCTCGCTGTCACATCCAAGATATCATCTCGAATTTGAAAAGCCAGACCCATTTTTTCACCGATGCTCCGAAATTTTTCCACGACAGCGGCACCCTGCTGGGCTAGAATCGCTCCAGCAACCAGCGGAAAGGTCAATAATTTCCCAGTCTTGTTGGCGTGGACCGTTTCAAGCGCCGCAAGGTCCAGTGACTGCTGCTCGCCCTCCATATCGAGAACTTGTCCCGCGACCATCCCAAAGGTTCCGGACGCGGTAGACAATTCCTGAATCAAGCTGACAAGAGTCGACGCCTCCAAATCCGCACTGGCCAGGAGCCCGAAGGGATCCAAGAAGAGGCTATCTCCAGCAAGAATGGCCAGGTCCTCACCGAAAACCTTGTGGTTGGTAGGTTTGCCGCGACGGAAATCGTCGTTATCCATAGCCGGCAAATCGTCGTGGATGAGGCTCCCTGTATGGATGAGCTCGACGGCCGCCGCCACCTTGGCATGCTCGCGCGTCACTTCTAGGCCAAAAGCCTCGATGACTTCCAACAAAAGCAGGGGACGCAGACGCTTACCACCAGCTTCAATCGAGTAGCGAATGGCTTCCTGCAAACGAGGTGCGACCGCCTTTTGCTGGTAGAAATCCAGCATGACCGCTTCGATCAATTGACGTTTTTCTACTTCTTTCATTCCATTTCCACTTCGCTGCCATCCGTTTGCATGACTTTGACCAAGGTCTTTTCAGCCTGGTCCAAGGTCGCTTGCAAGTCCTGCGACAGCTTTATTCCCTTCTGAAATTGTGCGATGGCGTCTTCAAGCGCCACATCCCCCTGTTCCAAGCCCTTGACAATGGCTTCTAAATCCGCCAATTGGGACTCAAATGTTTCTTTCTTTGACATCTTTTACCTCTACTTCTATGCTTCCATCCCGCATCTGCAGGTTCAACCGATCCTTAACCTTAACCGACGCAATCGATTCAATCACGCGCCCATCCTGCTCCACCATGGCATAGCCACGCGCCACAATCCGGCTGGTGTCTAGCATGAGGAGAGCCTCCGACAAGCGCTTGACCTCAGCCTGCTTCTTGTCCAAATCGACCCGCATGGCCTTCTCCAGCCGCCGCTTCAAATCCGCGACCGTTTCCTGAGAAAGAGCCACGCGCCGCCCCGGATGCGCCAAACGTAAGCGCTGGGCTGTATGGTCCAGCCTTTGCTGGGCTTGTTGCTGCTTGATTTCCATAGCCTGCTGCAGGCGTTGACTCAAGAGATCGGCCCGCTGCACGTGCCCGTCATAGAGACGCTCTGGCTGGCGAAATATCACTGATTGAGTCAGTTTTCTCAAGCGCTCTCTCTGATAGGTGATGCGGTTCAGAGAAGCTCTTCCCATCCGTTGTTCACAGGTCTTTAGATATTGGATGACATCCATTTTCGTCACGGGAGTGGCTAGCTCTGCGGCAGCGGTTGGCGTAGCCGCCCGCTGATCGGCCACAAAGTCCGCTAGGGTGGTGTCGGTTTCGTGTCCCACACTAGAGATAACCGGTATTCGTGATTCGAAAATCGCACGCACCACCGCTTCCTCGTTAAAGGACCACAAATCTTCGATCGAACCGCCTCCGCGGCCAACAATCAAGACATCCAGATCCGTTCGCTCATTGGCACGTTGCAAATTGGCTACAATTTCTTGAGCACTGCCTTCCCCCTGCACCTTCGTCGGATACAAAACAATCTCCACGCCGGGAAAACGGCGGCTGACGGTGGTGATGATATCTCGGATGACGGCGCCACTGCGGCTGGTCAAGACTCCGATTTTCTTGGCAAACTGCGGCAGAGGCTGCTTAAACTCGGCTTTAAAGAGGCCTTCCTGGGTCAGTTTCTTTTTGAGTTGCTCGAATTGGATAGCCAGTGCACCGATACCGTCTGGCTCAGCACGCTCAATAATAATGGAGTAAGAACCGCTAGGCTCATAGATCTGAACGCGTCCCACGACATTGATCTTCATGCCTTCTTCCAGTTCAAATCCTAATTTCTTGTAGATGCCACTCCAAATGGTGGCTTGGATGACGGCCTGATCGTCCTTGAGAGAGAAATATTGATGATTGGGCCGTTTGCGGAAATTGGATACCTGACCGGTCAGATAAACGCGCTCTAGGTAAGGGTCCCGCTCAAACTTCATCTTCAAATATTTGGTCAAGGTCGATACCGATAAAAAGTCTGGCATGATTGCTCCTTATTTTCATCTTGTATAGTCTCACTCATATTATATCAAAGAAAGCGTTCGATTGCAGACTTTAGACTAGGATTTATGCAAAAATTTCTGAGCATTTCCCATATTTAAAAAAGGATTGTATAGCTATACAATCCTTTTCTTGATTTGAGGCTCCCTGAGAACCATCCAGATGCTCCTCACAATGCGAGCCGAGCAGGTCTCTTTCAAGGAAACTCTTGTCTGAAAACCAAACTCCTTCTTACTTACGGTAATAAGGCTCAAATTTTCCAGGCCCATCTCCAACCTTGACTAAAATCCGGTCTCTGCTTTCATCTGATGCAGCTAAACCATAAGGATCTTTCTCTAAAGTGACATTGGCTGGCATAAAGAGGACAAGCATTTGTGCAGTGGATACATTGTCCCCCACAGCCTTTAAGTAGAAGGAAACATATTTATCAGATCCCGTTTTTTCATCTTTATCCAGAATCATTTCATGTTCAGGGATATTGGTAATGCCCTTTTTGTCGAAGGTCAAGGTATGCCCCTTCTCTGTCTTCCAGTCTCCCGCAATACTGGAGAAATCTTTTTTACGAATCTGATCCAGATTCATACTCTTGGCTTTCTGATCGGACTTATCCTCTTTTGAATCTGATGATTCTTCCTTTTTATCAGACTTGGTTTCGGATTTGTCTGCCTTCTCCTCTTCTTTTTTCGCCGAGTCTGTAGAGGACGCTGGCGTCTCTTTGGTGGATGATTCTTGACCATCTGTAGAGAAAGATTGGACATCCTTCCAATCAAGTTTAGAGAGATCGCGACCTTGGGCTTTCAATTCATCCAAGTACTTAGGATTTTCTCTCAAACGGAAGGTATCTTCAGATAGGGTTTCTACTTGACCATCTTTCCATCGTAACCGTTTGACGATTCCATCTCCACTTCCTGGAGCCCAACTAGCAAAGACAAAGTCATTGTTTTCATCAATCACCACACTGGTTCTATAGGAGTGAGTGGCTGCTCCGCCAACAATATCTGTTGCTTGTCCATCCTTGATTGCATAAACGACAAGTGGTAAGGTTTTATCAGTAGACAGGATTAATTCCTTGCTTCCATCGCCATCAACATCATAGAACGCGTAATAGAGTTCGGTTAATTCGAAGTCTATGATCATATTCTTGGCAGCAAAGTCATGGGATGGAGAGCTTGCGCTACTTTCACGATATTTTGAAAGATCCCCTTTGGATTTGACCGCTTCGAGTAAGGCTTTGTAGTCTGTCAAGAGAGAAGCATAGTCTTTTTCATGACTACTTGGTTTGAGTTTATCAACCTGTTGTTCTAAGTTATAGAGGTTTGTCTTGTCTTTTTGTTTTTTATTTGGGACTTCATAGGACAAGTCAGAAGAGACGCGGACACTTCCTTTTCCTTCTAACTGACCGCTTGCGAACTGGTCCTCGTCTTGTTTATCACTCGTAACATGGATGTCCACATCCCCCTTGACTTGACCTGCGATGGTTGCAGTATTGGCTTGGCTCACATCGAACAAACTAGCTCCAGCATAACCCACTTGCAGATCGGTGGAAGCTCCCAGTTTCATTCCTTTATCATAGGAACCTTTCATGACATAGTGATGGTTTTCATCACCTGCTGACTCCAATCCTTGATCCGACCAGGTCAATTGACTCTTGTTTTCTTCATCAACTGTCGCTTTGACTTCGGTTTTCCCGTCGCTAGCAAAGGAGAGTTTGAGTTTCACTGGAATGGTGACACCTGTTTTAGTCTCTAAAGGAATGATTCCCAACTCCTTATCCAGGCTAGTGGCTTCTCCTTTATAGTCAAAGGTCCACTTAGTCGTTAGATTGGGTTCCACCACCACTTTGTTTTCTTTACTGTCTTCTTTCCAATTCAAATCAACCGAAACGGTCCCTGAAATGCCAACGCTAGCCTGGGCTCCATTTTTATCCGTGTAAGTCAATTGAGTGACTGCAGCCTTTTTATCAGAGACCACTTCCACACCGACAGCTGGTTTAAAATCGAAATCGCTGATGTTCAGTGTTTCTTGGTTGACCACCTCATAAACGGGGGCCTGGTCGTGTTGGACATCCTCGAGTTTTAAGCGTTGCTCACCCTTAGCGGAATGAACTTCACGGACGCGTTTTAGGCTACCCCCGTTTTTTTGATCTTGGGCTGGAAGATAGATGGTATCTCCGGATTTGATGTCGCTATCGGACTTGACCACGATGATATTGTTGGTCTTTGTCGTCTGGTAACTTCTTGCATCCACATAAATGACTGAAGGAGCCAAGGTCACGCTTCCGGTCTCGGTCTTTTGTGTATAACCGAGCTCTAGATCGCCATTTTGAACGGTGGCTTCGATTTTCTTAGGGCTGGACGCTGTCAGGTCTGCGCGAAAGCCATTGCCTTCCAGGGAATAGGGTTTGTTGCGGTCGACGCGGACGTGGAAATACCCCTGATCATCGGTTTTGACTTTGGCAACTGCCTTGTCTTTCTGACGAAGGGTGATGGTTTCTCCCTTGAGGGCAGTTTGGTCACTTTGGCGATAAGCAACGCCTGAGACCATGACTTGATCCTGTTGGGAAAGGAGGATGTAGGTAGCTCCTCCGATAGCGAGGGCGCCAAGGGCTGCCAAGCTATAGATTTCTTTCTTTTTCATAGGTTCCCCTTTAAATGTTACAATTTAATTACATTTTAGTATACTTCTATAAATTTGTAAATATAAAATAACAAAAAGCCTCCCTTTGAAAGTGGAAGGCTTCTAGGATTACTTGAATAAAATTGGACCGAAGAGGGTCGAAATTAAATAAAGGGCATAGATGTGGACCGGGTAGAAAATGTAGAAGAAGGATCTGCTTCCGCCACCTTTTTGGCCATTGTAGAAGGCCATTGGAATGGCGGCTAAGACCATCCAGTAAGAGATGCCACTAGGCTCTAAAAGGAAGGCAATGTAAGAAATCACCATAAGTGCCAAGATTTGTAGGGTACGGTTCTTACGTAGGATGTAAAAGGCCAGACCAAGAATCACAAAGAGGAAGCCCCCTTCAACGGTCAAGATGTTTGGAATGAGCATGACCAAGGAAATGATAAGGCTAGATAATTGTGAAGGTAAGGCCTGGAGCATTTCCATACCAGGTCCTAAGACGAAGAGGACTGGAAGAACCGCCACAATCGGAAGGAGAGCCAGACCAATTCCTTTGAATAGACGAGACCAATCCTGTTTGACGACGCCATCCTTGATCCAGTCATAGGCGATGACATAGATTCCTGTCACGAAGAAGGTAGAAAAAGCGTTGTTGGCAATGACGATTTGATCATTAGGGAAGAGTTGGCTAATGATGAGCGTTCCGACAACCATGGTTAGGGACCCAAGGAAGAGACGTGTCATGTAAGCTTTACGATTACGTGTGTAATGGAAGGAATCCGCCGCTAAAAAGAGAAAGAGGGGGAAGACCAGACGTCCCGGAATTTTTAACCAGAGGGGCGCACCATAGATATTAAAGAACTCATGGATATGGTCCACAAACATGAGCGCACAGGCCAATAGTTTAAGAGCATTTGCGGTTAAGAAGGCGTGCTTCTGCATCGTTTTATTGACTTCATCCATACTGTTAGTGATAACTTTAAACATTTTTTCAACTTTCTTTCATTTATTTTCAAAACTTATTTACATACACTATTCTACTGGATTCACACAGTCATTTCAATCTATTTACCTTTCAAATATGGGAGAGAAGGTGACAATTTTGTAAGATTGCGAATACGCTAACTCAAGCCTCTTCCTCCTTGATAGCGTTTCATATAAGCGGGCAAGACTTGGCTAATGGCAGTTGGTCGAACCACATAAAGGTCCTCTGCCAAGTCACTCGCAATCAATGAATGCAGATAGAGCGCAGCAGATAAACGCTCTACCACAGACACATCCTTAAACTGCGCCAGAAAGGCACCGACCATGCCTGCCAAGGTATCTCCCATGCCACCAGTCGCCTGGTAAGGACCGCCAATCGGCAAGCACAAGACATCTTCAACAGATGCCCCAGCCACATAGACCTCTGTCCCATGCTTCTTGACCAAAGAAATCGTCCCCCGAGGAAACCGGTCCACCGCCTCCTGGTTCCTCTCCGGTGTCTGTTCCTCGACCAGTAATCCCGTCAGACGCTCAAACTCCCCCTGATGGGGCGTGAAAATGACCTGCGCTTGGGTCTGCCGCCCTAGTTTTGCGAAGGTTTCTATGGCTCCACCATCCAAAACCAACCGTTGATCTGGGCGAAGCTGCCCGAGAAGACCGCTCAAAATCTGGCTGGTTCGATCCTGAAATTCCATTCCAGGCCCCATGACGATACAATCCATCTTGCTTACCAAATGAGACAAACGCTCCTTATCCTCCAAATCAATCGCCATAGCTTCTGGTAATTGGGCATGGAGAGCTTGTATGGTCGGTGTTTCTGTAGCAGCCGTTACCAATCCTGCACCCGCTGCCACCGCAGCACGCGCTGCCATGATGATGGCTCCACCATAAGGGTAACACCCTCCAATGAGAAGGACACGACCATAGTCCCCTTTGTGAGTCTGATTTTTTCGCTCCTGAATCACTTTTCCTAAAATACTTGCGTTTATATCTTTCATGACACCCTCCTATTTATATGAGGGTGGTCAAGGAGAAACGATTCCAAGCTCCTCCTTGGCTTCACCCTATAAAGAAACCGTTTTCTTTAGTATACCAAAAAATGGATGATAGAGACCTGACGAATAGCCAAAAAATCAGATGGATAGCAGAATAAAAAGATAGGAGGCTGGGAATTTTTTCCCAACCTCCTATCTTTACTGATTCAATTTTAGCTAGCCTACCTAGACGATGGCACATATACCCTCTTTTATTTCTTCAAGGTTCGTTTGGCAGCTTGGTAGGTTTGTTCCATGAGCATGGTGATGGTCATGGGTCCGACGCCTCCAGGGACCGGCGTAATGGCACTAGCGATTGGAGCAACTTCTTCATAGTCTACGTCTCCAATTAATTTCCCATTTTCATCTCGGTTCATCCCCACGTCGATCACAACGGCACCTTCCTTGACATAGTCTTTTGTGATGAAATGACCTTGCCCGATAGCGACGATCAATATGTCTGCTTGCCTGGTCAGGAGCGGAAGGTTGTGGGTCTTAGAGTGAGCAATGGTAACGGTGGCATGGGCGTCCAAAAGCAACTGAGCCATCGGTTTCCCCACAATGTTGGAACGACCAATTACCACGGCTCTTTTCCCATAAAGGTCAATGTCGTACTCTCTAAAGAGCTCCATGATCCCTGCTGGGGTGGATGGAATCATGACGGGGTGGCCGGCCCAGAGGCGGCCCATATTCATGGGGTGGAAGCCGTCGACGTCCTTGTCGGGGTCGATGGCCAAAAGGACTGCTTCTTCGTCGATGTGTTCAGGTAGGGGCAGTTGCACCAAGATTCCATGCCAGGCGGGATCGCTGTTGTAGATGGCGATTTCCTCAAGGAGCTCCTCTTGAGTGACGGTCGCGGGTAGGCGAACGATTTTGGAGTTAAAGCCAGCGGCTAAGGCTGAGCGCTCCTTGTTGCGGACGTAAATTTGGCTAGCTGGATTGTCTCCGACCAAAATGACGACCAGGCCGGGAACCAGGCCGGTTTCTTCTTTGAGGCGGGCGGTTCGTTCTGCCAGTGCGGCTTGCATTTTTGTAGCTAGGGCTTTTCCATCGATTTTTATCATAGGCTCCTCTTTCTAGAATAAACTGTTTTAAGTATATCAAAAAAGCCGGTCCTGGTGAGGGGGCCGGCTTATACTCTTTACTTATAGGGTCTTATAAAACCTTGCTAAGGAAGTCCTTGGTCCGGTCTTCTTGGGTGTTGCCAAAGACCTGTTCTGGACTGCCATCTTCTACGACGACACCGCCGTCCATAAAGATGACACGGTCTGCCACTTCACGGGCAAATCCCATTTCATGAGTGACGATGACCATGGTCATTCCTGACTTAGCCAGGTCCTGCATAACGGCCAGTACTTCTCCAACCATCTCTGGGTCCAGAGCCGATGTTGGTTCGTCAAAGAGGAGCATGTCTGGATCCATGGCCAAGCCACGTGCAATGGCAATCCGTTGCTGCTGTCCACCGGAGAGGCTTTGTGGATAAGCGTCTGCCTTGTCCGGTAGACCTACACGGGCCAAGAGTTCCACTGCTTTTTCCTCGGCTTCAGCTTTAGCCATGCCCTTGGTTTTAATGGGGCTGAGGGTGATATTCTCCATAACCGTCATATTAGGGAAAAGATTGAATTGCTGGAAGACCATCCCCATTTTTTCACGCATCTTGAAGAGGTCGTTTTCTTTGGCGGTGATATCCACGCCTTCAAAAATCACTTGTCCCTGGGTTGCAGACTCCAGCAAGTTCATAGAACGAAGAAGGGTGGATTTTCCTGATCCGGATGGACCGATAATGACGACGACTTCTCCTTTTTTGATGTCCAAATCAATGCCTTTTAAGACCTGGTTGCTGCCGAAGGATTTATGGAGGTTCTTGATACTTAAAATGGTTTCACTCATTTTTTATCTCCTTGTTTCATGCGTTGTTCAAATGTCTTGAGTAAGACAGTCAAGACGGATGTCAAAATCAAGTAGTAAACCGCTGCGAAAAGAAGCGGACTCAGAGGTTGGTAGGTTGCAGTGGCAACGGTTGTCGCACCATTCCACAATTCCATAACCCCAATCGTTGTTAAGAGGGAGCTATCCTTGATGATGGTCACAAATTCATTCCCGAGTGCCGGCAAGATATTCTTGATGGCTTGCGGCAAGACCACATAGCGCATGGTATTGAAGGGACGAATTCCTAAAGAATAGGCCGCTTCCATTTGTCCTTTAGGAACCGCATCAATCCCTGCACGAATGGTTTCCGATACATAGGCACCTGAGTTCATGGAGATAATGAGGATCCCCGGAATCAAACGTGACAAGTCTACGTCTAGAACGCCCAATTGGAAGGTTGGCAAATCCATATGCATGAGAGCAAAGGCAATCATAATTTGGACCAACATGGGAGTTCCACGGAAAATCCAAATGTAGAGATTGGCGAGACCAGATAAGACTTTTACTGTAGAACGTTGTGCGAAAGCCAAAATGACCCCCAAAATCGTTCCTAAGAAAACGACGGATAGGGAGATAATAATGGTGACAACCGCACCATAGTTAAAATAAGGTAAGTAGGTATTGATAAAATCGAAACTCATAACTAGGTCCTTTCCTGTAGTTTCATATATTATACATTAATTTGAATAAAAAAACAATCCTTTTCTAAAAAAAATCTGGAAACACGGTTTCCAGATTTTCTGAACTCTTAGTACAAGAGTTCGTAGATTTCCATCGCAATCAAGTCGATCGAATCAAATGTAAAGGTTTCACGCGCTTCGACGTCACGAAGGGTGAAGACTGAACCGTTCTCTTCATCAAAGCTGTATGAAACCTCCGCAACGACCACGCCTTCACGTTCAAAGTTGCGTTTCAAGGTTCCACCATCTTGTGCCATACTTTCAAGACGGTTGATAATTCTTACCAAATGTGATTCCATTTTGATTTCTCCTATATACTTGTCTTTATACCTTACTTATTTTAACATAAAAGACTCGTATTGACTAGGAAACAGTAGAAATAATAAGAAATTTGTTGCAAGGATAGGGCTGATCACTTTCTCCCCTTTCTGTCCCGGTCTAGTAAGCCGTGTTCCACATAGACAGAGCCCTCTGTGAGTCGCGCTCCACAACAATCTATCCTTACCCTCTTATTCCGTCACGACGACTTCTTCTACTTCCGTTGGAGCCGCTTGAATGACAATCTTGTCGTCACCTTCCATAATGGCCTGCAAGTCTTTGTCTTGCGGATGTTCTAAGTAATAGTCGGTAATGGCATCTTCAATATGGTCTTGAATGGTGCGGCGTAATGGGCGCGCTCCCATTTTTGGATCATATCCTAAATCAACCAAACGTTCTTTGACCACATCGGTCACATCTAAATGGATATCATTGTTTGAAAGACGTTTGTTGACATCATCCAACATGAGGTCTACGATGTGCAAGAGATTGTCCTTGCTCAGTGCTTGGAACTCGATAATTCCATCAAAGCGGTTCATAAATTCAGGTGAGAAGAAATCTCCCAGTTGTCCTAATACTGAATTGGTTCTTCCTTCACGCGCAGCACCAAAACCAACGCTGGCTTCAACCTTACCGGTTCCAGCATTCGATGTCATAATGATAATGGTATCCTTGAAGGAAACAGTTCGTCCTTGACCATCTGTCAAACGACCATCATCCAAAACTTGTAAGAACATATGCATGACGTCTGGGTGGGCTTTTTCCACCTCATCCAAGAGAATCAAGGAGTAAGGATTACGACGAACTTTCTCCGTCAACTGACCGGCTTCATCATAACCTACATATCCTGGAGGGGCACCGACCAATTTAGCAACGGCATGTTTTTCCATGTATTCACTCATATCAAAGCGAATCATGGCATCACTACTTCCGAAGAGCTCGATGGCCAACTGTTTGGACAATTCTGTCTTCCCGACACCGGTTGGACCAACAAAGAGGAAGCTACCGATTGGTCTGTTAGGTGTACCAAGTCCTACACGGTTCCGACGGATGGCTTTAGCAATCTTATCTACTGCATCGTCTTGACCAATGACATGAGATTTCAAGTCATCTGCTAAATGAATAAGCTGTGATTGCTCTTTTTCTTTTAAATCACCCACCGGGATATTGGTCTTTTGCTCCACAATGGCTTCGATTTCTTTTTCGGTGATCATCGGTGTATCTTGATCATCGATTTTTGCATGTTGCATTTCTTTGTATTTGGCAATCTGATCACGGAAATAAGCCGCTTTCTCGTAATCTTCATCACGAGTGGCTTGCGCTTTTAAGTTTTCCGCTTCAATCAACCGACGATCAATTTCCTTAGGATCCACAAAATTGAGGGTCAAGTTCATCTTGGAACCAGACTCATCCAAGAGGTCGATAGCCTTATCTGGCAAGAAACGATCTTGAATATAGCGATTTGACAAATGAGCAGCTGCTTCGATGGCTTCATCGGTATATTTAACATGGTGGTAGTCTTCATATTTTGGTTGCAAGCCTTTCAGAATGGTGATGGTCTCTTCAACAGAAGGTTCATCTACCTTGACCGGCTGCATGCGACGTTCCAAGGCCGCATCTTTTTCAATGACACGGTACTCATTTAAGGTCGTCGCTCCAACAAGTTGGAAGTCTCCTCGAGCCAGGGCTGGCTTCAAGATATTTCCAGCATCCATATTGCCATCACCAGCAGAACCAGCACCGACAATTTCGTGAATTTCATCGATAAAGAGGATAACATCTTGACGAGCACGAATTTCGTCCATCAATTTCTGCATGCGCTCTTCAAACTGACCACGAATACCCGTTCCTTGAACCAGGCTGACCACATCCAAGCGGATGACTTCACGATTGCGTAGTTTTTGAGGGACGTCCCCGTCTACAATCTTCTGGGCCAACCCTTCAACCACCGCTGTTTTACCGACACCAGGTTCTCCAATTAAGACCGGATTATTTTTGGTCCGGCGATTGAGAATTTCGATCACGCGAACAATTTCCTCATCGCGACCAATCACAGGGTCGATGTCCCCAACACGTGCTTGTTCAGTCACATTGATTCCAAACTCTTCCAAGAGACCGTTTGGCTGTTGACCCTGAGCTGGACCACGACCACCACCACGATGCCCGCCACCTGCTTGAGTTGGTGGTGTTTGGGTATCACGTTGGGCTTGGAAATTTCCTAATTGGTTAAAGAAGTCTGCCAAGGGATCACTTGGCTCCTGTGGTGTAGATTGCATTCCTGAAAAGAGTGCTTGGTTGGGATCGGTTTTCATAATTTGATAACAATTTTGGCAAAGGTCTACCTGTTGTTTGCGACCATTGACATTGGTGTAGAGGTGAATCGTTGATTCATTTATTTGACAATTTTGACAAAGCATTTACTATTCCTCCTAATAAAATACAGGACCTTTACTGACACGAGACCGGGATATTCTCCCGGGTTTTATTTTATGTTTCCTTCTTTAAATGTTCCTAAAATACAATAGTCAGTAAAGGTCAAACTTATGTATTCCTATTATACCATTCTAAAATAAACATGCAAGAAAAAAGTCTAACAGGCTGATAAAAGAGCAAAAAGCCCACCGGACACTGGGGTCCGATGGGCTTTTGTTTCTACTTTTCTTTTATAGAAAAGAGAAGCTTATTTGGCAACGTGCTTTTGAAGATCTTTTTGCGCTTCTTCATTTGATTTGGCTTTTTCTTCTTGCCATTTCTTATATGCAGCGTCATAATCAGAAGTCTTCACTGTATCGTTTTGTACTTCTAAATACTTGTAAGTGGTTCCACGTCCTTTTGTACCAACCCAAGAGAAGGCACTTGTAAATGGTGTTGTCTTACGTACAGAAGCGGTACCTCCACCTGAGATCATTGGAACCAAGAGACTTGAATCTGTTAACCAAGCTTGCGCGCTAGCATACTTTTCATAGCGTACTTGTGGATCTTGTTCTTTCGATGCATCATCTAAGAGAGCCTTGTACTCGTTCAATCCAACCTTGTTCATCAAGTCTGTATCTTTTTCAGTCAAACCGATAAATGGAATTAAGGCACCTGATTTGGTATCTAAGATATCAAGGTAAGTTGATGGGTCTTGATAGTCTGGTGACCAGCCGATCAGCGACATATCGTAGTCTTTTTGACCCGCAGTTTGAGCCATCAAGGTTGAGTTGTTGTAGTCGTCCTCAGACATTTGGTTAATGTCGATGACCACATTTTCTTTACCGAGAGTCGATTCAACCGATTGTTTCAACGATTGAGCTTTCTTCACTTCATTAGTTGCAGTTTGTGTCACTGGCAAGTCAATATGAACTGGGAAGGTCACTCCTTCCGCTTGAAGGGCTTCTTTGGCTTTAGCAAATTCTGCCTTGGCTTTATCCGCAGAGAACAGTCCGTCTTGGGCATCATCTAATTTTACACCAGACCATTCTGAACCAAGTGCCGCTAATTTTTCTTCCGTTACCTGACCAAATGATTTGTCTCCAACCGTCACAAATGTTGGTGGAACCAAGGTGTTACGGATAATTTTATTGGCACCTGCTTCACCATTTGTTTGAGCCGCATAGCTTGTACGGTTAATCGCAAAGTTAATGGCTTGACGGAAATCTTTGTTTTGGACGGCTTTTTTCGTTGCTTCCTTATCTGCATCTGCTTTCTTGGCAGTATGAGAGAATGCTTGACGATTCAAGTTGAATTGGTAGAAGTATGGTCCAGCATCCTGTGGCGAGTAAACAAGGTTATCCTTGTATTCTTTTTCTACAGAGGCATAGTTAGAACTTGTAGGATATACTGCCGCACTGGTGTAGTTTCCATCCGTAAAGTTACGAACCAAACTATCTTGGTCTTGTCCATCATAGTAGGCCAATTTCACGCCATCTACTTTGACATTGTCCTTGTCCCAGTAGTTGGTATTCTTGGTAAACTCGATCACAGATTTCTTAGTGATTTCTTTCAAGAGGAAGGGTCCATTTGAAAGCACAGAAGATGGATCGCTGACATTCCCGAAATCTTTTCCTTTTGATTTCAAGAACTCTTCATTAACTGGGAACAAAATACCCATTGTTGTTTTTGAATTCCAGAAACTTTCCGGTTGCGTAAGCGTATATTGAACCGTATGGTCGTCAATCGCTTTAACACCCACTTTAGAGAAATCTTTCTCGCTACCATTGATGTAGGCATCCAATCCTTCGATGGAGTTTTGAACCAAGTAGAGCGCTTCTGATTTTTCATCTGCAGCATGCTTGAGACCTGTCACAAAGTCTTGCGCTGTCACATCCGCATACTCCTCACCGGTATTGGTATACCATTTAGCATCCTTACGAAGCTTGTAGGTATAGGTTTTTCCATCCGCAGAAACTGTCCAGTCTTCTGCAATGGACGGAACCAAGTTCCCATATTTGTCATTTTCCAAGAGACCATCCACCAAGTTTGATGTCACGTCTTCCGTCGGACGACGTTGCGTCAAAGTGTAGTCCAAGCTATCTGGATCTGTTTGATAAACATATGAGTATGTTTTGGCATTTGATGATTGGTTACCACCACAGGCAGCTAAGAGTGCAGCTGATGCCAGAACCAGCCCTGCTGCCGTTACGACTTTTGTTAATTTCATGGGTATTGAATTCCTCCTCTTCCCCAACAATATAGGTCCTATTATACCGAACTCTAACTGTATAGACAAGCTTTTTATCGTTTTTTCCATAAAAAAACATGCATTGATGTTAGTTTTTCTAACATCAATGCATACCCTTAATCTATTTTACGTGTTTGGCAAGATCTTTTTCATAAGCCTCATTCGAAGCTTTCTTTTCTTCCAACCACTTCTTGTGACCTTCCTCATATTCCTTGGTTGTCACTGGTTTTTCTTGCAGCTCAATATATTTGTAGGAGTCACTACCTTTTGAGCCAATTTGGGAGAAGGCGCGTACAAATGGTACAATGCGAGACAATTGTGGCGAACCGCCTGAGAAGGCATTAATGTTAATCACAAAGCCGCTATCCATTAACCAGGCTTGAGCTTTTGCATACTTTTCAAAACGAGCCGTTTGGTCGGTTTCTCGAGTCGCATCATCCACGAGGGCTTTATACTCGTTAAGTCCCAACTGTTCAATCAAAGCGCCATCTTTAGAAACATCCAAACCAAATTGGTCTACACTCGAACCTTTAACCGGACTAAAGATATCTAAATAAGTAGATGGGTCTTGATAGTCTGGTGACCAAGCCATTCCTTGAATATCGTAATCCCGTTGGGCTGTTGTTTCAGCCATGTAGTTACTGTTGGTATTGTCGTTATCTGAAATTTGAACAACATCCAGGACCACATTGTCTTTACCAAGCGCATCTTCTACGGATTGCTTGAAGGAACCCGCACGTTGAATCGTAGATGGGCTTGTTGAAATCGCAGGCATATCCAAGTGTACAGGGAAAGTTACCCCTTCTGCTTGTAGCGCTTCTTTGGCTTTAGCAAAGGCTGCTTTTGCTTTTTCTACATTGTGGATTCCCTCTTGACCGTCCGCTAGATTCATATCTTTCCATTGGTCGCCAAAGGTCGCCAATTGTTCCGCTGTCATTTGGCCAAAGTCTTTCCCGTTGGCTTGTACAAAGTCCGATGGAACAAAGGTGTTGCGTGTCACCACATCTGCCCCCTTTTCCCCTTGCGTTTGGGCATTGTAGGCTGTCCGGTTTAAACCAAAAGCAATGGCTTGACGGAAGTCCTTGTTGCGCATGGCTTTCTTAGAATCTTCTTTTTCTTTATCCGTTTTCTTGTTGGTAAAGTTGTAGGATTGACGGTTGACATTGAAATAAGCGTACTGCGTATCAACACCTGGGTCGGTGTAGTAAATGTTATCCTTGAATTCTTTCTCAACTTTGGCATAGTTGGTTGAGTTCGGGAAGAGACGAGTGATAGAGTATGCCCCTTCAGCAAAGCCTCGTCCTAAACTATCCTGGTCTGAACCGTCATAGTAAGCCAATTTGACACCGTCAATTTTGACCTTGTCTGCATCATAGTATCCTGGGTTCTTTTTAAACTCAATAGATGACTTAGAGGTCATAGAACTTAATAGGAAAGGACCATTTGAAAGAATGCTAGACATGTCGTCTGCTTTCCCGAAGTCGTCTCCTTTAGATTTCAAGAAGTCTTCGTTGATTGGCCAAGTTACTCCCATAGTCAACTTAGAGGTGAAGAAGTTCTCGGGTTGCGTTAACGTATATTGAAGCGTATGGTCGTCGACTGCTTTGATTCCTACGGTAGAGAAGTCTTTGGTTTTTCCATCCACATAGTCTTGAAGACCAACAATGGAGTTGTTGAGAAGGTAAAGTGCTTCTGAATTCTTATCCGCTGCGTGTTTAAGACCCGTCACAAAGTCTTGGGCTTTAACATCAGCATATTCTTCACCTTCTGATGTAAACCATTTGGCATCGTCACGAAGTTTGAAGGTATAGGTCAAACCATCTTTTGAAACCGTCCAATCTTTGGCCAAGGCAGGTTGGAGATTCCCATACTTGTCATTTTCCAAGAGGCCGTCCACCACTTGAGTCGCAATGTTTCCGGTTGAAGACCGTTGGTTGATGGTGTAGTCCAAGGTATCTGGATCCGTTACATATACATAACTGTATACTTTTGATTGACTGGCTGCATTGTTGCCACATGCTGCTAGAACTCCTGCTGAGAGTAAACCAATCCCAGCTAAGGCAAACCACTGTCCTTTTTTCATAAGCTAAAACCCCTTTATATGTTATACTTTTTATTATACACCATTTGTGAGAATATACAATCCCTCTTTTCAAGAATATTTTTGAAAACATAGACTTTTTTTCTTGAAAAGCGTAAAATAAAAGTATTCGAAATCGGTAAAGAGAAAGGGGAATATGAATGAGCATTCCAACTTTTGGTGAAAAAATTGAGGGCGCATCCTACAAAAATCGTTATGGCGTCTACGCAGTCATTCCCAATCAAGAAAAGACGGAAATCATTCTGGTACAAGCTCCTAATGGAGCTTGGTTCTTACCAGGAGGAGAAATTGAGGCAGGGGAAAACCTTATGGAGGCTTTAAATCGCGAACTCCTCGAAGAACTAGGGTTCTCCGCTACCATTGGACGCTACTACGGACAAGCAGATGAATACTTCTACTCCAGCCATCGCGACACCTATTATTATAATCCGGCTTATATTTATGAGGTAATCGATTATCAGGTGGAGGGAAAACCACTAGAAGATTTCAATAACCTGGCTTGGTTCCCTATTGATGAGGCCCTAGAGGCTCTCAAACGAGGAAGCCACAAGTGGGGGATTGAGATGTGGAAAAATCAACATCTTTCTTAGATTGTCCTTTTTTAGAAGGAAGAAACGTGCTATAATAAAATTAGGAAAACACAGTTAAAAATACAGGAGGAAACACTATGAAACTGATTAATACGACCAATAGTCATCGAGAGATGGTCCACAATCAACTCGAAAGTACAGATGCGACACTGGTTGAAGTCTTCTCAGCAGGGAATACAGATGTGATTTTTACAGCTGCCCCTCTTCATTATGAAATCATCATATCTAACAAACACCGCGCCATTCGCGAACAAGAAATGACAACCATTCGTGAGTATTTCCTCAAACGTAAAATCAATGTCAAAGAGATTGACCAAGAGAAGATTCAAACACTTTACACAGACAAACTAATCGAAATCTCCATCCCTGTGAAAGACTAATGGGGACATAAAACCAGCAAAACAGAGCTGGTTTTTCTTTTTGCTCTATTTTTGAAAGCGATTCCATGATATAATATATGTAGTTGTTATAGGACTTTTGTTTTTCCAAAGGAGGTATCTATATGGAAGACCAAAAAAAGATGCTCAATTGGACCATGGTGGCCATCATTGCCTTTAACATGGTATGGGGTCTGGGCAATGTCGTCAATAACTACGCCCTTCAAGGCCCAAAGGTCATTGTTTCCTGGATTCTGATCCTGGCCATTTACTTTATTCCCTATGCTCTGATTGTCGGACAGCTGGGATCGACCTTTAAGGAAGCAGGTGGTGGGGTCAGTCACTGGGTCCAAGAAACCTCAACCAAGCGCATGGCCTACTATGCTGCTTGGATGTACTGGGTGGTTCACATTCCCTACCTGGCTCAAAAACCTCAAGGGGTCCTGATTCCTCTAGGTTGGGTCTTCCAAGGAAATGGGAACTTCCTTAAAACCCTATCCATGCCAGTCATCGTTGGACTGAGTCTCCTCATCTTCGGAGCCTTCCTCTATTTATCCACCAAGGGCTTATCCGCCCTCAAGGTCATCGGAGGACTAGCCGGAACGGCCATGTTTATCATGTCCATCCTCTTTGTTCTATTAGCCGTAGGCGCTCCTTTCATTAAGTCAGACCTTCAACTGGCTACACCGCATATGGATCAGGTCTCTACTTATCTCCCCAACTTTGACCTCTCCTACTTTACCACCATCTCCATGTTGGTCTTCGCGGTCGGCGGCTGTGAAAAGATTTCCCCTTACGTCAACCAAACCAAGAATCCTGGGCGAAACTTCCCTAAAGGGATGATTGCGCTCGCCATCATGGTCGGACTCTGTGCCATCCTTGGCTCCTTTGCCATGGCCATGCTCTTTGATGGCAGCAACATTCCAGAGGACCTGATGCGTAATGGGGCCTATGTTGCCTTCCAAAAATTAGGTAGCTTCTATGGCGTGGGGAATCTCCTGGTCATCTTCTATGCCCTGACCAACGTCATGGGACAAATCGCAGCCATGGCCTTCTCCATCGACGCGCCTCTGCAAATCCTGCTCAACGATGCCGATAAAGACTTTATTCCTTCCTGGCTCCGCAAACGCAATGCCAAAGGAACCTTGGTCAATGGTTACATCCTAACGGGTGTCCTAGTGGCCTTTCTGATTATCCTTCCTCTCTTCGGGATCAAAGAAATCGATGGCTTGGTCAAATGGATGACCAACCTCAACTCCGTGGTTATGCCTATGCGTTATCTCTGGGTCTTCTTTGCCTTCATGATGCTCAACCGTGCTTGGAGCAAATACAAGAATGCTGAATACACCTTCACCAAGAATCCTACAGTTGGCTTTGTAGTCGGAGCTTGGTGCTTCCTCTTCACCGCCTTTGCTTGTATCATGGGTATGATTCCAAAATTAGACCGGGCAATGGATCCAGCTGCTTGGAACTTCCAACTCATTTCTAATATCATCACCCCTATCGTCCTCATTGGTTTAGGTGTCATCTTACCGCTCCTTGCTCGACGTGAACAAGGTCAAGAAAGACTCCACCGCTAATAGGAAAAGTTTGAAATATACATGAAAACCGCCTGAATCTTTCAAGCGGTTTTTCTTATTCATAGACGTATTCCATGGTCACATGCGGAGTCGACTCTAGAATGTATGGCTCAGAAATAGCCTTGAATCCAAAGCGCTCGTAAAATTTTACGACTTGTTCCTGCGCATGAATCACAATGGTTTGACCGGGCCATTCACGGGCACAAACGGCCATAAGCTGCTCTGTCAAGATACGGCCAAGTCCTTTCCCACGGGCTTCTGCCGCCGCGACAACCCGTCCGAAGGCGATGTGATCCCCCGCATCAAAGGCCCGCGCATAGGCATCGACACGTCCATCTACAGTCTGGTGAAAAACATGGATGGCAGTCAAGTCGTGGTCGTCCAGGTCGTTGTAAAGCCTGTCTTGCTCCACCACGAAGGTTTGCAGACGCAGGCGCTCCAACCAGTAGAACTCCTGCACCGTCAGCTCCTCAAAACGCTTAGCTTGCCACATGGTCGCCTCCAATCACACGCACGCGAATGATGTTGTCGCTGGCTTCAAAGCGAGCCACCAAATCCGCCACTTTCTGCTGGTCGGTCTCGTCCAGATCCAGCAGTGTATAGGCATAAGCCCCCTTAGAGCGGTTGATGATGTTGTCGATATTGATGCCCAGCTCGGACACCGCCGTCGTAATCCGCGCCACAATATTGGGCACATTACGGTTGATCAAGGTGATCCGTACCGGCGCCGTTTGCTCCTGCCGGACATTCGGGAAGTTGACCGAATTAACGATCTCGCCCGTCTCCAGGAAACGCCGCACCGTCTGCGCTGCCATGACCGCACAGTTGAGCTCAGCCTCCTCGGTGGAGCCGCCCACATGCGGAAAGACCGTAATCCCCGGTTGCTGAAGCAGCTCTTCCGTCGCAAAATCCGTGACATAGCGCTTGATTTTTCCGCTGGAAAGAGCCGCAAAGAGGGCCTCTTGGTCCACTAACTCGCCCCGCGCAAAATTGAGGATGACTACACCCTCTTGCATGTCCTCGATGGCTGCTTGGTTAATCAGGCCGCGCGTCGTATCCAGGAGTGGGACGTGAAGGGTAATATAATCCGCTTCTCTGAACAGCTGGGACAAGTCAGCGACGCGTTTGACGTGGCTGGAGATGTTCCAAGCCGTCTCAATGGACACATAAGGGTCGTATCCCAAGACATTCATGCCCAGACGTCGAGCATCGTTGGCGATCCGGGCACCGATAGCACCCAGTCCGATCACTCCCAAGGTCTTACCGGCAATTTCGCTCCCTGCAAATTGTTTCTTACCAGCCTCCACTTGCTTGGGAACGTCTGCACCGCTTAACTGGTTGACCCAGCTGTTGGCTGCCAAATAGTCACGAGCAGAGAGCAAGATTCCCGCAAGAACGGCTTCCTTCACTGCATTGGCGTTGGCACCCGGCGTATTGAAAACGACAATCCCTTCTTCAGATGCTTGGTCTACTGGAATATTATTGGTTCCAGCACCGGCACGTGCAATGGCTTTGAGACTAGATGGAAAAGCTTTGTCGTGGAGGTTCTCTGAACGTAAGATATAGGCGTCTGCTGGCTGGTCTCCATCAATTTGGAAATCCGGTCCCAGTTCTGCTAAGCCGACTGGGTTGATATTGTTAAAAGTTTGAATGTGAAAAGTCATTTAGTTCTCCTCGTGTTTGGCCTGGAATTCTTTCATAAAGTTGATGAGTGCGACCACGCCTTCTTTTGGAAAGGCATTGTAGAGACTGGCCCGCATGCCACCGACAGAACGGTGGCCCTTGATATTTTTAAATCCTAGAGCGTCTGCCTCAGCCACAAAGAGGGCATCCAATTCTTTCGAAGGCGTTATGAAAGGAATGTTGGCAAGAGAGCGTTCTTCCTTGTTGATCACAGGATTACGATAGAAACCCGATTGATCGATAAAGTCATAGAGCAGAGCAGATTTCTCACGGTTGACACGCTCCATAGCATCGACACCTCCTAAACTCTTGACCCACTCAAAAACCAATTTAGCCATGTAAATCCCAAATGTTGGTGGGGTATTGTAGAGAGAGCCTGCATCCGCATGGATACGGTAGTCCAACATGCTTGAAAGAGCCGGCTCTTGGTTAAGAAGATCCTCACGAATAATAGCGATGGTCACACCAGCTGGACCGATATTCTTTTGAGCACCCGCATAAATCATGCCAAAGTCCTCAACCCGGTAGCGGGCAGCAAGGATATTTGAGGACATATCCCCGATAATGGGAACACCATTGGTTTCTGGTAGCTCATAAATAGCCGTCCCTTCAATGGTATTGTTGGTCGTCACATGCACATAAGCAGCTTTTGGATCGATGACTGCTGGATCAAATCTTGGAATATGCGTGTAGACATCCTCTTCTGAAGAAGCCAAGAGAATAGGTTCAAATGGTAGAGTTTTTGATAGCTTCACGGCTTCTGTATAAGCTTTTTTACCCCAAGATCCAGCAACTAAATAATAGGCTTTTTTACCTAAAGCAAGATTGAGTGGAATCATAGAAAATTGAGTGGACGCGCCACCTTGTAAAAAGAGGACCTTATAGTTGTCTGGAATCGCCATGAGCTCACG
>Cebus_capucinus_imitator_PRJNA485217_SSR118__coassemble_222_pt1 | contig 26850 bp, 18 predicted proteins | sample Cebus_capucinus_imitator_PRJNA485217_SSR118__metabat2_low_PE_001 | metagenome-assembled genome bin Cebus_capucinus_imitator_PRJNA485217_SSR118
CTCCAGCCAATACATGGTAGAGGTGAAGACCATTAACGGTTTTACCAGCTGCATCTGTATACTTGAACTGATCTTTTAATGGAGTTACTACAGACTCATCGTAATCGTCGATGTAAGCTTGAATCGTTTTCGCAGACTCAGAGGTAATTAACATCCCCTTAAATGGAGCTTTGTCCCATTTAGCATTGTAGTAGTTCACTTGTCCATGAGCAGTTTCTTTACCATCGATAACTGTTGTATGTGCTTCTTCAAGGTAGTTATGTTTTTCAGGAGTTGGTTTTGGAACTTCAACGGTTACCTTATTAGATTTTTCTTTAAAATCATTGACTGTTTCTTCGTATTGATTTTCAATCTTACCAAAGTCTTTTGCAGTTGCTTTAATATAACCTACATATTGGAATTTTTTAGTTAATGTCTTATCATCATTTTCAGTTTCTTTGATTGCATTCAGAAGGTCTTTTGAAACGCTGATAGTTACTGTACGAGTTGCTTCATCATATGTAGAAGTGACATAAGAACTGATATCTGAACCCTTAGAAATTGTTGTCGTTCCAAGAGCTTTCGCAATTTCAGACTTTTCATCAAGAGTCATATCAGCTACAGCAAGGCTCTTAAGAACAGAAACATACGCCACTTTAGAGTCCAATGTATCTGTGTAAACGAGGTCCGTCGTATACTTATAGTCCTTACCTGCTTCCAATTTTGAACCGTTAATCTTGAAGAAGACGGTTTCACCATTGTAAGTAATAGAGTTGTGACCTTCTGCATGCGTCACTGGTGCTTCCTCGGTTCCACCATCTACCGATACACCACTGACACCAGTATCTTCGTTGACTTCTTTAACAACGTCTTTTGTTGGTTGTGGTTTTGGAGGCGTTGTATCGTCGTCAGACTTAGCATAGTAGTATACCGCTTCTGTTGGTTGAAGATTAGAGTTCAAGAGACGGTGGTTACGTCCACCAAATTCGATACCATTTACTTTTGGTTCGTAGGTATCATCCAAGTTGTTCAAGTCATGAATCCAGTTCATTTGGATACGGCTATCTGTTGTCAATGTGAATTTGTAATGATAGTTACCAATAGAACCAGTTTTAACAGTTTGAGAATCAACGACGTATCGATTGCTCTTTTGTCTCTCTTCTCCTGTAACTGTTTTTTCAAGCTCTTTCTTATCTAGCTTAGATAGATCTACTTTAGTAGGTGCCAACTCATAAGTCTCAAAGATATTTACATAAGCAGAGCTATTTACAATTGCATCGGCATCACTTGATGTAAGAGCTTGGCTCGCTTTTGTTGGGTCCAACTGGTAGACAGAAAGCTTAGCAGTACCGTCTTCTTTCGTAATTTCGTAGACCAGCGCGTTACTTACTTTATCCAAGTTTTGATCATCAAGTGGTAAGAAACCGTCCACGTATTTAGCGCCAACCTTATAATTACCGATAACGATAGATGGTTTTGTTACGACTGATTTAACGAAATCGTAGTCTTTAAATTTTTTGTCTCCTTCGTCATCGTATTGTTGACCTTCAAGGGCTTTCGCTTTGACTTCACCATCTTTAACGGCAGTACCATCCGTTGCTGTTGCAGTAATAGGAGTTTCTTTGCCATTTACAACGTAAGCATCTTTTTGCTTCTTGTCGTAGGTTGCTTCGTCGACTTCTTTATATTTAGTCGTTACATCAACCAAACGTGGAACGTTAATAGCTGGAGCTTTAGCGTAGGTACCTTCACGAGTAGGGTTGGTTACTTCAAGGATATCATCATGATAGAAGGATTCACTTGAGTAAAGAGTTCCATCCCATTTGGTTAATTTTTTTGCTTCTAAGGCACGTAGTAATACAGTAGCCCCGATTTCTCCTTTATCAATGTTAGAGATGTGGTAAACGAGTTCGCCGCCAGTTGCTTTGCTGAAAGAGTCAAAGGTTTTGTGCTCACCAACAGCTACAACTTGAGTTTCAAGAACTTTTTGAGTATCTTTTTCAACCAATTCTGCAGTAACTGTTAAAGAATTATTACGTTCTTTAGACAGACGGACATACCATTTGTTGGTCTCGGCAAGCATTTTATAATGGCTAGCATCTCCACCTTTACCAATATTATAAAGACCGAAGGTATATTTGTTAGCTGTATTGTCTGTTTTAATCTTTTCAACATCAATGGCGGTGATATCTTCAGCTGGACGAACATTCTTGTCGTCACGAGCTTGGTTAGTTAAGAGACTTGTGATGTTGTCGTTAACCTTAGGATCCACAACGTTCTTTGCAGTCACGGCACCTGATTGAGAAATTGCTTCTTCTTTTTTCTCTTCTTCTGTTTTTTCAGAACCAGCAGCTAAATCTGCACGCAAGCTTGTTCCCTTCGGCAGATCCTGACCCTGTTTAGGGAATGCCAAAGCGCGTTTTTCTTCTTTTGTTAACGCTTTTTCTTCTGTTTTAGCTTCTTCAGATTTTGCTGCTTCAACTGCTGCTTTTTCTTCAGTTTTCACTTCCGCTGGCACAGCCGCAACTTCTGCCTTAGGTGATTCAACCGTAGCAGCTTCTGCTTTCACTTCAACAGCTGGCGCAGCATATGTAGAAGTTTCAGCTTTAGATGCTTCCACAACTGGCGCCGCTTCCGCCACTTTTTCCTCAGATTTTGGTGCTTCAGTCGCAGCACTCACTTCGTCGGCAGCAACATTACCGTTAGCACCAACAAGGAAAGCACCAACCAAAACAGATGCGACACCTACTGAGAACTTACGAATCGAAAAGCGTTGACGCTTGTCAAATAAATTCTTACCCAATGGGATTTCCTCCTAAAATTTTGTAGTAGAGACGAATCTCTTGACCAAGGGGACGAACCCCTCATGACAACTGGAGAATTTTCGCCCTTACTGGATCATTCTCCTTCATAAGCACAAACCCAAATATCCATGCTCATTTAACATAGTATTCCACAGCCAAAAAATTGTCAAGCATTTTGACGCATTTTTGTAACTTTTCTGTAATATTTTGATTCAAAAATAATTCCCCCATAAAACTATTTGATTTCAAAAGGACCGAAACATAGATATTTCACAAGGAGTGAAAGCGAATATTTTACGTATCACACCATTGTAAATATACAACTGATCATCTTCAATGTTACAAATCGTGTAATATTTGTAACATTGAACCTCCCGATTGTCCATGAACTTTACATAAACTTGCCAAAAATTCTAGCCCGCCTAACTCGTTTAAACATTCAAACATAAATTCTTCCGATCTTTACCTTGTGAATATTTTCACTACTACAGCCAAAAGAAAACGAAATGATTTCTCATTTCGTTTTCTAAGTTTTCACATCCCATCATCTAGACTCAGCTCGCTATCATGGTTCGCAAACCAATCCCTCTGATAGGAAAGATGAACGAATTTAGGGATGAAGATTAATCTTCTTTCTTACGAGAAGCTGCCAATCCAAGAGCGCTAAGAGCTGCGACTCCGGCCATTACCATCACACCAGCTGATGAAGACTCACCAGTGTTTGGAAGAACTGGTTTTTCAGGAGTTGGTGGTGTTGGTTCACCTGGTTTGTTAGGTGTTGGAGGAGTTGGTTCTTTCGGTTTGTTTGGAGTTGGTGGTGTCGGAGGAGTTGGAATATGGATAGTAACCTTATTCGTACGCTCTTTGACACCGTTGATGTACTCGTCAATGACGTTTTCTACAGTTCCAGACGCAATCGCTTGTGTCTTAATGTATCCAACGTATTGGTATTGAGATTCTTGTGAAATGCTGTTCAAGAAGTCTTTGTCGATGGTTACGTATACAGTGTGTTTTTCTTGGCTGTAACCAACTGTTACGTATTTAGAAATGCTGTCGCCTTTCTTAATGACAGTTCCATCGTTCAATGTGATATCGAATGGAGCTTTGCTATCTTCAAATCCAACATATTTCACTTTAGGATCCAATTGGTCTACATAAGTCAAGTTTTCAGTGAAGGTGTATCCACGGTCTTTCTTGAAGACAGAACCAATGATCTTGAAGAGAACTTCATCACCAATCTTCGCTTCTGAACCATCGATAGATGCTCCGTCAACTGTCTTGTTGATATCTTTCTTAGGATTTGGTTTATTCAAGAAGTTTTCAACCACGTTACCAACGCTTGCTGTAGAGAAGTCTACTTGAGCAACACTATTTGTGTAGCGTTCGTTAGTAGCATCTACTTTATTTTGCATTGGAAGATCGAAGTGGAGATCCAATCCTTCTTTGTTGTACTTGTTGATGTGCTCAGCTACTTTAGCTTGATCCACATTACCAGCTGCATCTGCACCGGCTACCCAGAGAAGGAAGTCACCATTAGGTGTGAATCCTTTTTCTTTGTACATACCAAGTACTTTCTTAACAAGTTCGTTTTGCTCTTGACCTGCCAAGACGTGGAAGAGTTGAAGTCCGTTTACTTCTTTACCTTCAGCATCTTTAATCTTGAATTGATCAACAAGTGGAGTCACAACATTTTCATCATAGTCATCGATAAAGGCTTGGATCGCTTTAGATGCTTCTGAAGTAATGTGCATACCCTTGAATGGTGCTTTGTTCCAAACCGCTTCATAGTGGTTGACTTGTCCACGAAGAGTTTGTTTACCATCGATATTGTTCTTGTGCTCTGCATCAGAGTAGTTATGTTTCTCTGGTTTTGGAGTTGGGATATCGATTGTAACTTTGTTAGAAGACTCATAAGACTTGTTCACGATTTGGTCGAATGTGTTTTCTACAGTTCCACCTTTAATCGCTTTTGCTTTGATATAGCCAACATATTGGAATTCAGCTTCGTTATCAATGTTGTTCAAGAAGTCTTTGGCAACAGTAATGGTTACAGTGTTTGTGTTCTTGTTGAAGTCAACAGTCACATGTTTCGCGATACTTTCACCCGCTTTGATCACACGACCATCTTTCAACTGGATATCCGCTGCAGCTTTGCTTTCTTCTACTCCAACGTATTCAACTTTGTTATCAAGAGTATCTTTGAAGACAAGGTCAGTGCTGTAAGCATTGTCTTTACCAGCAACCAATTTAGAGCCAGCTACTTTGAAGTATACTGTTTCGCCATTGTACGTAATAGAGTTGTGACCTTCTTTATGAGAAACGGCACCGTTTACAGATACACCACCCAATTCTTTGGTTACATCTTTTTCAGGAGATGTTGGAGGAGTTGGGATTGTAATTGTAACTTTGTTTGTCTTCTCTTTAACACCATTGATGTATTCGTCGATCACGTTTTCAACTTTACCAGCTTTGACTGCTTGCGTCTTAATGTGTCCGATGAATTGGTATTCAGAATCTTGAGCAATGCTGTTCAAGAAGTCTTTGTTGATTGATACATATACAGTATGAGTATCTGCTTTGTAGCCAACTGTTACGTATTTAGCAACGCTGTCGCCTTTCTTGATAACAGAACCATTTGCTAATTTGACGTCGAATGGTGCTTTCGCATCTTCAAATCCAACGTATTTCACTTTCTTATCAAGCGCATCTACGTAAGTAAGATCTTCTGTGAAGGTGTATCCACGATCTTTCTTGAAGGTAGAACCGATAATTTGGAAGAGAACTTCATCACCAATTTGTGCTTCAGATCCATCGATAGATGCACCGTCAACCACTTTGTTGATGTCTTTCTTAGGAGTTGGTTTGTTCAAGAAGTTTTCAACGATGTTACCAACGCTTGCAGTAGAGAAGTCTACTTGCGCAACAGAGTTAGTGTACTCTTCGTTTGTAGCGTCTTCTTTATTTTGCATTGGAAGATCGAAGTGGAGATCCAATCCTTCTTTGTTGTACTTGTTGATGTGCTCAGCTACTTTAGCTTGATCCACATTACCAGCTGCATCTGCACCGGCTACCCAGAGAAGGAAGTCACCATTAGGTGTGAATCCTTTTTCTTTGTACATACCAAGTACTTTCTTAACAAGTTCGTTTTGCTCTTGACCTGCCAAGACGTGGAAGAGTTGAAGTCCGTTTACTTCTTTACCTGCTGCATCTTTAATCTTGAATTGATCAACAAGCGGAGTTACAACATTTTCATCATAGTCATCGATGAAGGCTTGAAGCAATTTAGTTGCTTCTGATGTTACAAGCATACCTTTGAATGGTGCTTTGTTCCAAACAGCTTCATAGTGGTTGACTTGTCCACGAAGGGTTTGTTTTCCATCGATATTGTTCTTGTGCTCTGCGTCAGAGTAGTTGTGTTTCTCTGGTTTTGGAGTTGGAACTTCAACAGTTACTTTGTTTGAAGTTTCTGTTTGTTTGTTGAGGATTTGGTCGAATGTGTTAACGATAGTTCCACCTTCGATAGCTTTCGCAGTAATGTATCCAACATATTGGAAACCAGCTGCTTCATCAATCTTGTTGAGGAAGTCTTTTGAAATCGTGATGGTTACTGTATTTGTGTTAGCATCAAACGTATCCGTTACATATGCTTTGATGCTTTCACCAGCTTTAATCACGCTTCCATCTTTCATCTTGATGTCTGCTGAAGCTGTTGAGTTTTCCACTTTAACAAATGAAACTTTCTTATCTAAGGTATCTTTATATACCAAGTCAGTTTCGTATTTGTATCCTTTACCAGCAGTCAACTTAGAACCTTCAACCTTGAAGTATACAGTTTCACCGTTGAATGTAATTGAGTTGTGACCTTCGTGAGATACCACACCGTTTACTGATACGCCGCCAACTTCTTTAGCTACGTCTTTTTCAGGTTTCACAATAGTTGGTGGTGTTGGAGGAGTTGGTTTTTCTTTCAACTTGTAAACATAAGTAACTTCTAATGTTTTGTTTCCTTCAACTTTTCCTTGCTCAGGTGCAGAAATCTCTTTATCATACTTAACAAACTCATAGTCATTCCCTTCAAAGGCAATCACGTCTGGTTTTTCAAGTTTGTTTTCAGCAGTGTTGTATTCTGTACCCTCGTCTTTGTTGTTGGTATCAACGTAGTCTTTAGAAATAGTCTTACCAGATTCATCTACATAGTGAACGATAACGGAACCTTTAGGTGTTTCCACTTTTGGCTCTTCTTTCAATTTGTAGTAGTAAGTGACTTCAATTGTTTTGTTTCCGATAACAGTTCCTGTTTCAGGACCAGTTACTTTTGAAGTACGGATATAGGTTTTACCGTCTTTAATGATTTCAGATGGACGCTCGTCACCCTCAGTCGTGTTGTATTCTGTACCTTCTTCTTTATCTGTTGTGTCTTTATACGTATCACGAAGAATGTTTGATTCATTTCCTTCTTCAACGTAGTGTACAATAACAGATCCTTTTGGTTTTTCAGGTGTCGGAGGCGTTACTGGTTCTTCTTTCAACTTGTAGTAGTAAGTAACGTGGATTGTTTCATTACCGATTACAGTACCAGTTTCAGGACCAGTTACACGAGCTGTACGAACATACGTTTTACCGTCTTCAACAATTTCAGTTGGACGTTCGTCACCCTCAGTTGTGTCATACTTAGTTCCAGCATCTTTGTTATCTGTATCAAGGTAATCTTTACGAAGAACGTGTGTTTCATTACCATCTTCAACATAGTGAACGATAACTGAACCCTTAGGTGTTACTGGGGTTTCTACCTTCTCGTATGCGTAGATAATAACTTTGGTTGCGTTTCCTTCAACTTCACCTTTTTGTGGGTCTGAAGATTTGCCGTCTACTTGACCTTGGTAGACACCATCGTTTGTTGTTACAAGTTTGTATGTCACACCATCTTTGGTAAGTGTTTGGTGTTTGTGATCATATGTTTCGTATGCAGTACCAGCATCGGCTTGCTTGGTATCAACTTCATCATCAGCCAATTTAGAACCATCTTTGTTCAATACATACTTAACGATAACGTCACCCTTAAGTACTTCTGGTTTTACTGGTTCTTCTTTTAACTTGTAGACATAAGTCACTTCTAAGGTCTTCTCAGCAACAACTTTACCTACTTCTGCAGCAGAACCAGCTTTAACACCTTCTGCAGATACTGCTGTTCCATCTGTCATTGTAGTAGCAGTAGTGACTAATTCGTAGATATTACCACCAAAGGCGATTTCAGTAGGCTTCTCGTTTGTATTTTCTTTTGTACTATATGCAGTTTCAGCTTGTTTGTGATCCGTATCCTTATAATCAACTTTAATAGTTGTTCCATTCAAGTCAACATAGTGAACTAATACATCACCATATACTGGTGCGTAGTAATAAACTGCATCAGTTGGTTGAATATTAGAGTTAGATAAGCGGTGATTACGTCCACCAAAACCATATTTTTCAGTGGTCTTATCTGTATCATTAAGATTTTCTAACCATTTAAATTGGATTGTACCGTCGCTCTTCACAACGTATTTATAAGGGTAGATTCCAATTGTTCCTGTATGAATTGTTCCATCACCAGTAAAAGTCTCTCCAGCTTTTAATACCTTCGTTTCGAAGATTTTAACATATGCATCACTATTAACAATTTTCGATGCATCGTTAGAAGAAACTGCTTGATTTTTCTTGGCAGGATTCAATTGGTATACAGACAACTTAGCAGATCCATCTTCACCAACAATTTCATAAACCAATCCATTGGCAACTTTGGTTAAGTTGTCGTTATCAACAGTTAAAAATCCATCTACATAGAAATCACCAACTTTGTATTTACCAATAACACTTTGTCCTGAAGGATTCACTACGCCCTTAACAAATTCATATCCTGCAAAATCTTTTGGTTTCTCAGTATAGTAAACTTGACCTTCCAGAGCCTTCCCATCTAGTTTTTCAAGAAGTTTCTCTGTTCCATCTGGCGTATAACCTGCTTTATTTGCTTTGTCATAATGACTCTCATTAACAACTTTGTATAAAGTCGCTGTATCAACTAATCGAGGTACGTTCACTGCAGGAGCTTTAATTTCAGTCCCTTCACGTGTTGGGTTAGTAACCTCTAACATATCTTGATGATAGAAAGACTCTGAAGTATATACCTTATCCCAGTTCTCATCTGTTGTAGGTTGTACTTCGAGTGCACGAAGGATTACCGTAGCTCCTTCTGAGCCTTTTGAAATGTTAAAAATATGGTATTTAAGTTCCCCATTTGTCCAATCAGAAAATTTTGTTAATTCTCCTTCTTGGCCCAAGGCTACTTTTGTAGATTCAACAACAGTATTTGTTCCCTTTTCTACTAGTTCAACTGTTACATCGAGAGAATTATTTCTTTCTTTAGATGTACGAACATAATAGCCATCTACTTTCGCAAGTTGTTTGTATCCTTGTGTATTTGCTTTTGAATTTAAAGTATAAAGGCCAAACACATATTTATCAGCCGTCATACCAACTTCTACTTGTTTATTTGGATCAAATTTTGCACGAACATCTGATTTTATTTCAGGATCTTTAACATCTTTTGCGGTAACTTCACCATTTCGAGCCACATCTGCACGAAGTGCTGTTCCAACTGGCATGTCTTGTCCTTGTTTAGGGAAGGCCAAGGCACGTTTTTCTTCTTTAGTTAATACTTTTGTTTCAGATTTTACTTCTGTCTTAGGAGCTTCTTCTGTTTTTGCTACTTCAGCAGCTTTTGGTGCTTCAGTTTTTGCAGCTTCCGCTTTTGGTGCTTCAACTGCACTTGCTTCAGCCTTAGGTGCTTCAACAGCTTTGCTTTCTTCAGTTTTAGCTGTTTCTGCTTTCGGTGCTTCCACCGCTGCTGTTTCTGCTTTAACTTCTACTGCTGGCGCAGCGTATGTAGAAGTTTCTGCTTTTGATGACTCAATCGCTACTGTTTCGCTCGCTTTTGGCGTTTCAGTAGATGATGCATCTGTATTTGTAGCTACTTCGTCGGCTGCAACACTATTTGTGTTCATACCAACCAAGGTTGCACCAACCATGACAGATGCAACACCAACTGAGAATTTACGGATCGAGAAGCGTTGACGCTTATCAAATAGTTCCTTACCCAATTTCTTTTCCTCCAATTTATCTAGAGACGATTAGTCTCAAGTAACACGCAATAGCTTTCGCTATATCGACGACGTCGAACCTGAGTTCCTAATCTATTAACCCTAGTTCGATTAAGTTGGCAATACATATTAAATAATTGCTCGTATAGTATAGTATCAATCATAAAATTATTTGTCAACACTTTTTGTAATATTTTGTTATTTTTTTGTAATTTTTATATGGAGTTTTGTAACGTTTTTTAAACATTTTATCAAAATATGTTGAGATAATCGCAAAAACTAAACAAACAAAAACCTTTTGTTTAAAAGGGTTTTACTTATTTGCAATCTTTTTTCAACATCTCATTTTCATTTGTTGAAAATATTACAGAAGTATAACATTCGTAATATTTATAAACAATTCACCCTTTTTTGTTGAAAAGGTCGAAATCCCTCTATCATAGGATAGTACAGGTTTTTTCAACAATCTTATCGCTTTTGTTTATTTTGCATCTGCGCAAATAATTTTTTCCTTTTCATGACAAGGCTAAAAATACACTCGATTTCTCTTGCATATAAGAAAAACAAAACCGTTCAATGATCACCTCATCCATACTAAAAAAAGCAGCCAACAAGGACAGCTATTCCAGGACAAGCAAAAAGGCTAGGAAATATCCTAACCTTAACCAACTATTCTTTTATTACACCTTCTGCCCGCATCCGGCTCAGATTAAAGCGTACGTACATAATCACGATGGTTGTTGTCGCTGCCGCCGTCATAGCAATGACCACGAGTCGCCAGTCCGCAAAGATAAAGGACAAGCAACCTGCAACCATCAAGCATCCGTATATCCCAGCTCGTAAGAGGCGTGGGTATTCGTAGCCTTTTTTGTTATAAGACCCGTGGATAAGGACGCCTATGATAAAGAGAACCAGTCCCGCGTAGAGACAACCCACTGCGAAAAAGGAATTGGCCTTTGGATTGCCGACAAAATTAAGAGAGACGGTCACCAGGCTAAGACCAAAGAAAATCAAGTAATGGAAATAGATGAGCGCGTTACCCGATTCTTTGGAGCGATGATGATCCAGAATATGGTCGAACTTGACAATGTAAAACATGAATAAGTTCGACACAATAAGGAAAATCAAAACCGACTGGGCGGAGAAGGTTTTTGCGGTAAAATAAGGCGCAATTCCGATGATCATTTCCCCAAAGGTAATGATGACCAGGAGCGATACCCGCTCCACTAGGTGGGGGAAATTAATGGGACGCGCATGCATGGGCTTAACCAAGAGTGACGGCAACCACCAAGAAATCAAGATTCCTAGAGCGGACACCACACTTCCGATTTCAAATGGAAGAAAGGCTGCTACTGTCAAGGTCAAGCCACGAAAAGCGAGAATCTTCATAAATTGCTCAGGAAGTTGCTTCTCCTCCACTGTATCCGCCTGCCACCACTGGAAGAAATACTGGGCCATCAGTATAAAGGAAATACCACCGAAGGAAAGCGTAAAAGGCACGAAGGTTGTGCGCCACTCGCTTGTGATGGAATTGGACGCTAAGAGAAGGAAAATCATCTGGGCGAACATAAAGAGAATATCTCGGATGGAGTTTTCTCCGTAACGGTTTGTATAAACTGTCTGCACCATCCAGGTATTAATCAAAATAACAAAACTCAGAATAAAAGGAATAAAAGCGCTAGGCCCTACCACCCCTTGATGCAAGTGATGAATCAGTGCTGTCCCTTGCGAAATCGCGTAAACGAAAACCAGGTCATAAAAGAGCTCCGTGAGCTCTACTTTTTTTGCTTTAATGAGTGCCATACTGCCCTTTCTAAGATATAAGAACACGCGCTGCATGGTAAACGCGTGCTTAGCGAGGTCTATATAAAAAGAAAAATCCGAAACAGAACGAAGCGTTCAGTCTCGATTTACAACTTCTTTATTTTATAGAAAAAGGTCCCTCAAGTCAATCGAAAAAATCCCTCATTTTCCTATAGAAAAGAGGGACCTTCTTCTAACACCTTACCCCTCAAGGGGATCAGAGCTTAAAAAATTTTTGAAAAAATGTGAGCCAGGAAACAACTCTCTTTATCCGTATCCTTATATAGAAGAAACATACTCGTTTTCGTGAAAACTTCCATGAAATTTCCATATCGAACTCGCTCTCCTTATAACAAAAAGCTCAGCCTTTCCTATGACCGCAATCCGCGCCCTTTTTCAATCAGATACCAGGCCCAGATATAGAGCACGACGACAAATCCAATTAACACGCTGACGGACAAAACGAAGGGCAAGTCTTCCATGCCCAAAAATCCTGCTCGGAAGCCGGATATCATATACACGATTGGATTGACACGTGACACTGCCTGCCAGAAGGGAGGCAACATGGTGATGGAATAAAAGACTCCACCCAAGTAGGTCAAGGGCTGCAAGACGAAGGTCGGAACGATGGACACATCATCATAAGACCGTGCCAAAATCCCATTCAAGAGCCCCGCTAGGGAAAAGAGCATTGAAGTCAAAAGCACTGTCAAGAGGACAAGTCCCCAAGATGCAACTTTCAAAGGAACAAAGAAAAGGGAAACTAAGGTGACTAGGGAACCCACCAGGATCGAGCGCCCCATGCCGCCTAGGACGAAGCCCCAGATGATGATGTGGCTAGGCACCGGCGCGACCAGTATCTCCTCGATGTTTTTCTGAAACTTCTGCGAGAAGAAGGACGAAGAGACGTTTGCGTAGCTGGAGGTGATGACCGACATCATGATGAGCCCAGGGACAATGAATTCCATGTAGCTGAAACCGCCCATGTCGCCGATCCGCCCACCGATCATTTTTCCAAAGATAATAAAGTACAGCGAGGTCGTAATCACCGGTGGCACCAGGGTCTGCAGCCAGATCCGCAAATAGCGCGTAGTCTCTTTAATCGTCAGGCTTTTCAGAGCCGTGTAGTAAAGTTTAAACATGAGCAGCCTCCTCCGTAATGGTCAAGAACAATTCCTCTAGGCGATTGGACTTGTTGCGCAAGGATAGAACTGTAAAGCCTTGCGCACTCAACTGGGCAAAGACATCGTTAAGACCTTGTCCCCGAGCCACCACGACCTCTAGCGACCCCGCCTCATAGCGAGACGGGTAGCCGTCCAGCACCGGCACGGCACCATCCTCACGCGTTGCTAAGTCCAGCACAAAAGACTCGGTCTCCAAACGCGCCAAGAGCTCCTTCATGGACGTATCCACCAACACCTGCCCCTGCTGAATAATCCCAATATTGCGGCACAGCATCTCTGCCTCCTCCAAATAATGGGTTGTCAAAATAATGGTCGTCCCCGCCTCATTCAACTGACGCAGAAACTCCCACATTTCCCGGCGTAGTTCAATGTCCACACCAGCCGTCGGTTCATCCAGAATCAGCAGCCGTGGCTCATGCATGAGCGCGCGGGCTATCATGAGGCGACGTTTCATACCACCGGACAACATTCGAGCTTTCTCGTTGCGCTTCTCCCAAAGGTTGGCCTGCTTGAGTAGAACCTCCGAACGCTTGATTGCCTCCTTTCGTTCCACTCCGAAATAGCCGGCTTGGTTGACCACGATTTGCTGCACCGTTTCAAACTGGTTAAAATTAAATTCCTGTGGCACCACTCCAATTTGTTGCTTGGCACGCACCACATCCTTGTCAATATCATAGCCAAAGACCTTAACCTGGCCAGATGTCTTGTTGACCAAAGAAGTAATAATTCCAATCGTGGTTGACTTTCCAGCCCCATTAGGACCCAATAGCGCGTAAAAATCTCCTTCTTCAACACGCAAGTCAATCCCCTTGAGCGCTTTTACCCCAGACCCATAGGTCTTGGTTAGGTTTTCAATCTCTAAAGCATACACCATAGACTCCTCCTCTATTATGAATGATTCATAGGCTAGCCTCCGTTTAACCAAGACTTGCCAAACATGTACAAATAAAAACTGGCAACCACCGTCACCAGTAACCTGTATTATTTTAGCACTTCTTTTTATAGAAGAAAAGCATAAGAGTGGGCAAAGAATCGCTCCAGTCTTCCACACATCGTTCGATTCACTTAACTTCCTTGTTATAGGAAATGTTTTTTCTGTGGTTTAAGAAAACTTTAAGCTTTCTAGACTATGATGTAGCCACGATAAGGGGAACCGCTCATTTTGGGGAGCCTCCCCTTATCGGACACTCACAATTTCATATTGCAAAGCCTCGCTTCAAAGCGGGGTTTTTTAACGTATTTGTGCAGTTCTAATTGATTAAAACGCTTTCATCGTATATAATTATAGTAACTACATGTCGTCCTATTTTTTGTCCCTTTCAATGAATTGGAGGTCATCTCATGAAAAAAAAATTCCTACTAGTTCTACTTTTTTCGGCGCTCTTTCCTCTGACGCTGTTCAGCGCTAGCCCACCGGTTCACGCAGACGAGATCAAATCAATCAACCAGCTGACCTACGTCAACAAGATGGACATCCTTAGCCAGTTCGCCTCTGATAGCCACTTGTCTATCACCGAAGCCAATCAAATCCTCTTCAGCCAGGAATCCGCTGACAGCAAAGCTACTTTCGCCCGAATCTCCTACCCCATCCAAGTAAAAAATCAAGAAAAATACAGCCGCAAATCCGTCCAAGGCCACGTCATCTTCTACTGCCAAGTCAGTCGCGACGGCTTTTACAAGGGCATTCAGCGTATTCTTTACTCCACCGTTTCGGTCGACTCAGGCTCTTTTGCGGGAAAGGTTCATTATAGTTTAACGGATGCCAATCAGATTCGCTACCGTCTTCAAGGGAAGATTTTCTCCGGAACCCGCTCGCGATTAGAGCCCTACATTCAAGAAGAAAGCATTGGACAGTTAAAAAAGGCTGTTGCTAGCCAGTCTGTCTATCGGACCAACGCTTTCTTCTTACCACTCCATGAAGAAGGAACCTTACGTTGGTAAGTCCGAGAGAATCCACTAGCAACTATTACTTCATAAGGATAGGGAACCTTCAATTGGAAATACCAATCCATCAAAAAGACTTGTTTGCCAAACAGAAAAAGGCCCCCACATTCAGATGCTTCCATCTGAATGCCGAGAGCGTCTAATCCGTTTGACCAACAGGTCTTTACTTTTTTATTTTGATAATTCCAAAACCTTCTGTACAGCTGGATCCTGCTTCATGTTTTCCATAAAGCGAGCCAAGTTTGGATATTCTTTATAGGATTTTGGCGTATGAACAGACCAACGCGCCATGACAAAGGCATAAGCGTCCGCAACAGAGCGTTTGTTTTGGTAGACATGGTCTGACCCTTCTAACAAGCCATCCAAATGAGCCATGACCTTATCGATACGTGGGAAGGATGCTTCTTTGGCTCCATCCAAGGCTTCTTTTGTCTTTAAGGTGGTGTAACGAGCAGGTACAAACATAGGCCAGAAAGCTGGGTGGAAATCACCTGTCAGGAAAGCCATGGTTTCATTGAACTCAAATTGATTTTCAAGTCCCGGATTGGCACCAAGATTTGCTTCTGGATGCGATTCCGCAATATACTGCAGAATGGCATCTGCTTGAGTCATCGCACGCGGTCCACCAATATGTAGAGCTGGAACCATTCCCATTGGATTGACCTTCAAGAATTCTGGGTCTGTATATGCTTTAATCTTTTCAACCTCATAATCTGCTCCAGCCCATTCCATAGCAATCCAACAGGCCAAGGCACACGTACCTGGTGCAAAATAAAGTTTCATCTTCCTTCTCCTCTAAAATTGATACAATCATTGTAGCACAAATAAAAAGAAAACGCTTTACCCTTGATTCAACAAATACATATTTACCACTGTATTAGTGGTTTAAGCTAGCTTTAAGCTTTCCTTCGTATAATGTACTCATCAGTTAGAAATAACTGACTCCTAAAACTTTTCTTTTTCATAAATCTCCCAAAAAGACCACCCAATCCGGTGGTCTTTTTTTCGGTTCAAGCAACATTGCATAGATATCTATGCATAGATAATAAATTTTTCGCTTATTTTATAAAATTTTGTGACAAATTCATCTGAAAGCGCTATAATATATTCAAGCAGATAAGTTAGACGGTGGCTCTTCTTAAAAAGTAAGGAGGTGGTGCGTATGCAGATACAAACTACATCACGAAAGAAAGGAGAGCATTCATGACTGAGTACCAAGTGCTCATGCTCATGATCAACCTCGGCCGCTTGGTCGTAGCGCTGATCACCTTGCTCCGTAAGGATAACGATTAGCAACAAAAAAACCGTCCTAATTTTACGCTGAGGGACGGTTTTTACTGTATCACTTAGCCACCGTTTTACGGGTCTGCTGAAGAGGTGTTGATAGCACCTCTTTTTTTATATTTTCATTTTATCACATCTTCTTGGATAAAGCTAGTCAGATAGAAAAAAAGATAACCGTCGTTAGTAGCACCGGTTATCTCTTTACACCATTGCGAACACCGTCCATGGCGGTTGAAAAGGTTTTGGAAACCTTTTCAAGTTGCAGATAAAGAATTGCATTAGCAATTCTACACTGAAGAGGTGGTACCAACACCTCTTCAGTATGCTTTTGGTTTTTCAAAATCTTTATTGCAAACACTTTTCGTCTTAGCTTCTTGCAAGATCTGCAATCTCACTAGCAAGTAGAAAAGAAGATAAGTGACTACCTTCCTTTTCTAATTCTTCTAACCACTCATTGATGATTGGATCAGAAAAATAACGAATATGATCTAATTGTAACTGAAAATCCGTTTCCAAATAATTTTCAACTTCTTTTTTTAAAGTGTCGTTTGATTTTGTATTTGTTTGTAGCAACTCACTTAAACTTGAGCTTGTGTTAGCACTATTATTCTTTTGAATGAACATTTAGAAATTCCTCCTGTTCTAGTACAAGTTGATCAGCTATAATTTGATTGCAAATTGCTAATTGATCATCTGACTCATATTTTCCGATAAGGCTTTTTTGCGCTTCTTTTTCATCTATCCAACCAAATTTTACATTCTTGAGAGTAGAATCCCAATTTCGACCATCGAGCACATACCCATAGACCATATCATAATCATGTAGATTTTTGGACGGATGGTTTCCCAACTCAATTCGATTCAGGTAAAGAAAGTCAAAAAACTCTTTATCTAATGAAAATTCTTTGCACTGAAAGTCTCCTAAATCCTCTATTCGAAATTTCAGAATCACAGGTTTTGTGTGAGGATTCTTTTTTCTAGCCCTGTTGGCTTTATTTTCTGCCCATCTTCTTGCTTGATCGAAGTTTGAAGTGAGATAGAATCCAATACCAAAATCACATGGCCTAGGCCTAAAATCAACCTTTATACCATTTTTATTCGAAGCTAGTGCATCATCCGTGGTTCCATGAAACCAATAGTTAATTTTTGAAAATTTTTTCAAATAGGCTTTCTCCTTTTATTTTACCATATTATTTCTACTCTTACATATAATATAGTTATTCTCCTCTCATCCTACCAACTCACTCTTCAAATAAGCATCAACCAAGCGTTCAGTTGCTTCAATAGAATCGACATGTGTCCGTTCATAGGAGTGACTGGATTCGATACCGGCGCCGAGTAGGCCGTGTTTGATTTCTGCTCCCGCGCGCATGGCTGCGGATGCATCACTGCCATAATAAGGGTAGATATCCAGTTTGAAAGGAATGTCGTGTTCTTTAGCTAAAGCAACGAGGTGCTGACGGAAATCATAATGGTAGGGTCCTGACGCATCTTTGACACAGATAGACACCGTATATTCATCCGTCTGTTGGTCATCTCCCATAGCTCCCATATCAACGGCTAAATATTCAACGGTTTCTTCTGGAATAGACGAAGAGGCTCCATGTCCCACTTCTTCAAAGACAGAGAACATAAAGTGAGTCGTTACAGGAAGCTCCACTCCTTCTTCTTTATATACGCGCAAGCGGTTTAGTAAGACCGCAGCACTGACCTTGTCGTCTAAAAATCGTGATTTAACAAATCCTGTATCCGTTACAATGGTCCTTGGATCGAAGGCTACAAAATCTCCTACTTCAATACCGAGCGCGCGGGTTTCCTTCTCATTGGTCACCTTGGCATCGAGTCGCACCTCCATGTTATCCTGTGTCCGTTCAAGACTGCCTGCATCCCGGTATACATGTGTTGAGGTTTGATGGAGTAAGATGGTTCCTGAGATCACCTCTCCTGTGGCTGCTACATGGATGCGACAGTTCTCCCCCTCAATCATATTCCATGGGAAACCGCCGACACGGTCCAATTTCAGTCGACCATCAGCCTTCACCGCTCTCACCATGGCACCCAAGGTGTCCACATGGGCCGTAATCACACGGTGCTCTTTATCGTTTTTACCAGCGACAGTCACCACGAGATTTCCCTTAGCCGTTAAGCGTGGATGGTAGCCCATCTCGGTCAAAACTCTTTCCAAATAGGCAATGACTTCTCGGGTGTAGCCTGTTGGTGAATCAATTGCTAATAGTTCTTTTAAGTAGGTCAATGTGTTCATGGGAATCTCCTATTTTTCTAATGTAATGGTCATCTTGTAGCTGGCAAAAATAGCATCGGCATCCATTGGCTTGAGGACATAGTCCAAGCGGATGCGGTCCTCTGCGACCTCGAGTCGACTGGTGTCTGTCACCAAATGCTGAGCGCCCATAGGCGTGGGAATGACAACGACTGCCTGGCCACCCTTGATAAAACGCATGAGGGTTTTGGGAGTCGAGAAGCGGTTCATGATCAGCTCGTCCTCCTTATACTTAATCAAGACCTTCTCTTTCTCTTCATTGTGGTAAATCAAGTAGGCATAGTCGCCTTTTTGCGTCCAATCCGACTGGTATTCCTGGTTGAAAATTTCCACTTCACCGTCCAATTGAATTTCATTGTATATCCGTATCTTCATCAACGCGTCCCTTTCATTTTCTCTATCTACCATTATACCAAAATGCTAGACCCCAGTCTGACCCAATAGGCAAAACATGCTATAATAGAAACATGATGGAAAAAGTATTTCGCGACCCAGTCCACAACTACATTCACGTGGACCATCCGCTCATTTACGACTTAATCAATACCAAAGAATTTCAACGACTGCGCCGCATCAAGCAGCTAGGCACCTCCAGCTTTACCTTCCACGGTGGCGAACACAGCCGTTTTTCACATTGCCTGGGGGCTTATGAAATCGCACGCCGCGTCACCAGCATTTTCGAACAGAACTATAGTGAACTCTGGGACTCAAAAGAAAGTCTTCTGACCATGGTGGCTGCCCTCTTGCACGACGTGGGCCACGGAGCCTATTCCCATACCTTCGAGGGACTCTTTGACACGGATCACGAAGAAATCACGCAAGAGATCATTTTGAATCCCCGCACGGAAGTCCATGCGCTTCTGAGCCAGGTTGCTCCTGATTTTCCATCCCGAGTAGCCTCCGTCATCAATCATAACTACCCGAACAAGCAAGTCGAACAGCTGATCTCCTCGCAGATTGATGTCGACCGGATGGACTACCTTCTTAGAGATTCCTACTACACTGGTGCTAACTACGGTCAATTTGATCTAACAAGGATATTACGTGTCATCCGACCAGTAAAAAATGGGATCGCGTTCAGCGCAAGCGGCATGCATGCGGTGGAGGACTATGTGGTCAGTCGCTATCAAATGTATATGCAAGTCTATTTCCATCCTGCCACCCGTGCAATGGAAGTCTTGCTCCAACAACTGTTAAAACGTGCAAAATTCCTCTATCCTGAGCAGAAAGACTACTTCGAGCGAACAGCTCCCATGTTGCTTCCATTTTTTGAGCAGCGTGTCACCCTAGAGGATTACCTGGCACTGGATGATGGCGTCATGAATACCTATTTTCAAGTCTGGATGACGGCTTCCGATTCCATTTTGGCAGATTTATCCCAGCGCTTTATCAACCGCAAGGTCTTCAAATCGATTCTGTTTAAAGATGAGGATGAAAAGGCGCTCCAAGGTATGCGGGCCTTAGTTGAGGACGCTGGTTTTGACCCTCGCTATTATACTGCCATTCACCGGAACTTCGATTTACCTTACGATTTTTATCGTCCTGAGAGCCGGAAGCCCCGTACCGAAATTCAGATGCTACAGCCGGACGGGACCCTTGCAGAACTTTCAACCCTGTCACCACTGGTGCATGCCTTAACGGGAACGCGTCATGGAGATAACCGCTTTTATTTTCCTAAGGACATGTTGGGTCAGGATGATTTGTTTGATCTGGAACGGCAGGCCTTTCAGGCGCATATTCGAAATAAACAATTTATAAATGGAGAAGAGAATGTCAATTAAACTTGTGGCTGTCGATATTGACGGTACTTTAGTCAACAACAAACGTGAAATCACCAAAGAGGTGCACGATGCTGTGCAGGAGGCCAAAGCGGCCGGTGTCAAGGTCGTTATTGCGACGGGACGGCCTATTGCGGGTGTGGCGACGCTTTTGGATGAGCTGGAATTGCGTGAGCCTGGCAACTATGTGGTAACGTTTAACGGGGCCTTGGTGCAGGATACGGCAACGGGTGAGGATTTGCTCAAGGATACTCTTTCTTATGAGGACTACTTGGATATTGAGTTCTTGTCTCGCAAGCTCGGTGTGCATATGCACGCCATTACCAAGGAAGGGATTTTCACGGCCAACCGTAACATTGGAACATACACCGTTCATGAGTCTCAACTGGTCAATATGCCTATTTTTTATCGGACACCTGATGAGATGCGTGGACGAGAAATCGTCAAGACCATGTTCATCGATGAGCCAGAATTCTTGGACCAAGTCATTGAGAGAATTCCAGAGGAATTTTATGAGCGCTTTACAATCGTCAAATCTGCTCCTTTCTACTTGGAAATCTTGCAAAAGACCGCCAATAAGGGGACTGCCATTACGCACTTGGCTGAGAAATTAGGCTTATCAAAAGACCAAACCATGGCCATTGGTGACCAGGAGAACGACCGTGCCATGTTGGAAGTCGTTGGCAATCCGGTCGTCATGGAAAATGGGACGGCCGAACTCAAGAAAATCGCCAAATATGTAACCAAGTCCAATGAAGAATCTGGTGTCGCGCATGCCATTCGAACATGGGTCTTAGACTAAGCAGATTTTTGACGGAGGTCGAGTCCCAGGATCAACATCTGGAGGTCAGGACCAACATTTCAAACACTAGGAACACCTTTAAAGAACAGGTAAAACAATCACTTATGTACACATATAAATTAGGAATTTCTACCGAGGAACACGATCGTTTTTTAGAAACACATCCTCAAGCCAATATTTTACAGAGCTCTAATTGGGCCATTATCAAGGACAACTGGAAACATAAACGCATCGGATTTTATCAGGATGAAGAGCTTCTTGCTGTCGCTCTCATTCTCATCCGCCCCCTTCCTCTAGGACGGACTATGTACTATATCCCCCGCGGACCGGTCATGGATTACTCCAACCGAGAGCTTGTAACCTTTGTCCTCAACAGTCTCAAGGCCATTGCCAAAAAAGACCGCGCTTTGATGGTGAAATTCGATCCCAATTTGCGATTCAAAGAAGCGCAAGTTACGGAGGGCCTTGAAAACTGGCGAGCGTTAGAGGATGAGGCAAGTACTGCACAAGCCTTAGAAACTCTGAAATCCGCTGGGGCTATCTGGTTGGGACGGACCGAAAATCTAGACGACACCATCCAACCCCGTTTTCACGCCAATATTCATCGCGAGACCTTTGAAGCCGAGGACATTTCCAAATCAACCAAGCAAGCCATGCGGACTGCCCGTAATAAGGGCCTAGAAGTTGTCTTTGGAAACGTTGAATTGTTGGACGATTTTACAGGCTTGATGAAGAAGACTGAGAACCGTAAAAATATTTCTCTACGTGGAAAAGATTATTACCAAAAGCTTCTAGAGACCTACCAAGGCCAGTCTTATATTACCATCAGCTACTTGGATATGACTGCACGCTTGGCTGATCTTGAAACAGCCCTTGAAAAGAACGCCAAAGAAGCTGAGAAATTTACAGAAAAAACCAAACCTGGTAAGGTGAAAAACAACCAAGATGAAAAGGTGCGTCTGAGCGAAGAAATCAACTTTCTCAAAGAACAAGTTTCGCTCGGTAGGGAACGCGTGCCTTTATCAGGTACCTTAACCCTGGTCTTCGGAGAAACTTCTGAAAACATTTACGCTGGTATGGACGAAACCTTCCGCCGCTACCAGCCTGCAATTTTAACCTGGTATGAAACAGCTAACCACGCCTTTGAACGCGGATGTGCTTGGCAAAACATGGGCGGGATTGAAAATGGATTAGACGGTGGACTTTACAACTTTAAATCCAAATTTAATCCCCATATCGAAGAATATCTTGGCGAGTTTGATGTACCAACCAGCATCTTCTATCACCCCGCAACCTTCCTCTTGAAACTGCGGAAGAAATTGCGCAAGAAATTTTAGGAGGCCTTATGAGCTTACAAGAAATCACAAAAGAAAGCTTTCAAGAGTTCCTGAATCAGGTCCCAACCGCCTCCTTTATGCAGAGCTTGGCCATGGCCAAATTGCTTGAGAAACGCGGAGCACAAGTCCGTTTTCTCGGCTTCTACCAAGAGGATCAACTCAAAGTGGCAGCCTTGGCCTTCTGCAACGCCATTGCAGGCGGATTGCGAATGGAAATCAACTGCGGACCGATCCACATCAACGAGGATGCCCTTCCAGACTTCTATCAAGAGTTAACCGCTTATGCCAAGAAAGAAGGCGTTCTAGAGCTCATTGTTAAACCCTATGATACCTATCAAACCTTTGATAGTGACGGAGAGGTCCGCACGCCTGAACGCGGTCGCCTCCTTTCCATGTTAACCGATGTCGGCTTTAGGCACGACGGACTGCACACCGGCTACCCGGGCGGGGAACCGGACTGGCATTATGTCAAAGATTTAACCGACTTATCGGCTCAAACTCTCTTGGGATCCTTTTCTAAACGCGGGAAGGCCCTGCTTAAAAAAGCCAATCGCTTCGGGATTGTCCTCAGAAAATTAAAACGCGAAGAACTCCCAGCCTTCAAGGATATTACAGAGGCTACGTCTGACCGGCGCGAGTATGACGACAAGTCCTTGGACTACTATCAGGATTTCTATGATGCCTTTGGTGAGCAGGCGGAGTTTATGGTAGCGACCTTGCACTTCGGCGACTATTTGGCCAACTTAGAAGCGGATCAAGCGGTCTTGGCCGACAAGATGGCTGGGCTGGAGGCGGCTCTTCTCGAGAATCCAGGCGCGACCAAAAAGGCTAACCAACTGCGGGAGTTGACCAGCCAGTTCGAGACCTTCGAGGTCCGAAAAGCCGAAGCGCGCGAGTGGATTGCTCAGTACGGAGACCAAGAGGTCATTCTGGCCGGCTCCCTCTTTCTTTACACAGATAAAGAGGCCACCTATCTTTTCTCTGGCTCCTACCCAGCTTTCAACAAATTCTACGCCCCAGCCCTTCTTCAAGAATATGTGATGGAAGAAGCCATCAAGCGTGACCTCACCTTCTATAATTTCTTAGGAATCATGGGCATTTTTGATGGCAGCGACGGCGTTCTGCGCTTCAAACAAAACTTCAACGGCTACATCGTACGCAAGATGGGAACCTTCCGCTACTATCCAAACCCCATCAAACACCAAGTCCTCCACTTTATCAAAAAAGTAACCGGACGCCTCTAAGACTGAGCACTCGCTCGGTCTTTTTTCTTACCCTAGCCGGCTGGCTTCTGCTAACTGCTTTCACAATTATTTACAACCGCTATTCCTATTTTTCTCAAGAACTTCTGCTAGCATAGCCACCCAGCATCCACTTCTAGCCTTCAATTTGCACATAGCGACGATTTCCACTATAGGCGATGTAGGAGACCCAACGCTCCTTCCCAACTTCAATCACTTGATCATAGAAGACCCGTTGCCCCTCTTGATAAACAGCCAGACTCCGGCCCTTGGCATTTGGTATCTCTTTCACACCTGATTGACCTGTAAAGACATGACTCCCCCATTCCTGCCTAACAGTTAAGGAAGTATCCGTCCCCGCCACCAAGTCCTTAAAATGAATAAAAGCAGTCACCTCAGAAATCGCTAGCCAGCGGCTATGATAACGGTGAGGCCCACCCCAACCATTGTACTCTTCAATCAGGACTCGCCCTCCTTCTACGGCGGCTACCCAAGCAACATGGCCTAACCAAGAGGCGCCACTAGCTCCTGCTCCAAAATAAGCCACCGAACCAGCTGCTGGCATCTGATTGACCGAATAGCCTAGTGCTCTTGCCCGTTCTGCCCAATTACCCGCATTTCCAAAACCCCCTGGTAACCAAAACTGATTGCGTTCATTGAGTCGATAAGCAACAAACGAAGTACATTCTCGGTTGTACATGGTCCATGGATCAACAACACTATCAGGTGGCGCAGACTTAAGCCAAAGGGGATAGTCATCCTTTAAATCAAGAGCACGGCCTTGACAAGGATATCCAAGCACGGCAACGAATAAGCAAATCAGAAATAGAATTTTTTTCATCTTTCCTCCTCCTTATCTTTTATTTCGTAATTCCTTCTAAAAAAGAAGAAGAAAAGAAAAAAACTTTGAGAAAATCTCAAAGTTTTTTAATCACATTATTTTACGAAGTCCAACAATGCAAGGAAGCTTTCTGCTTCAAGTGAAGCTCCACCAACCAAGGCACCGTCAACGTCTGGGCAAGCCATATAAGCTGCAACGTTTTCAGGTTTTACAGAACCACCATATTGAACACGAACTTTGTCAGCCACTTCTTGACCAAAGTCAGCAGCTACGACATCACGAACAGCTTTACACATTTTTTGTGCATCTTCTTCAGAAGCTGATTTACCAGTTCCGATTGCCCAGATTGGTTCATAAGCAATCACAAGTGATGAAACTTGTTCAGCTGACAAGTCTTTAAGAGCTGCAGAAACTTGAGCTCCAACAAATTCAACGGCTTTACCAGCTTCGTAAGTTTCAAGAGACTCACCACAACAGATGATTGGAGTCATACCGTTACGGAAGATAGCATGTGCTTTTTTGTTGATGTCTTCGTCAGTTTCGTGGAAGTAGTCACGACGTTCTGAGTGACCAATCACTACATATGGAAGTCCCATCTCTGCCAATACTTTTGGAGAGTTTTCACCAGTGAAGGCACCAGCATCTTCAAAGTAGCAGTTTTGAGCAGCAACTTTCAATTCTGAACCTTTCGCGGCTTCAGCAACAACAGCCAAGTCCAAGGCAGGTGCTGCAATTCCTGCTTCTACTAATTCTGAAGATGGCAATTTGCTTGCAACAGCCTCAACGAAAGCTTTCGCTTCTTGAGGGTTTTTGTTCATCTTCCAGTTTCCTGCGATAAATGGTTTACGTGACATATCACATACCTCTTCTATTTTATTTTACTTACTTATTGTACCACAATCAGCAAGCAATTAAAAGGGCTTTCACATAAGGATTAAGGAACAACCAGAAAAGGCCCTGCAAAGCAGGACCTCAATTATGTCTGACTATAATTGTTATCTGGGAACTTAATTGAATTAAGCTTCGATTTCAGTAACCATACCTGAACCTACAGTACGTCCACCTTCACGGATAGAGAATGTAGTTCCTTGTTCTACGGCGATTGGGTGGATCAACTCAACGTCGATAGTCACGTTATCACCAGGCATTACCATTTCAGTACCTGCAGGAAGTTCGATTGAACCTGTAACGTCTGTAGTACGGAAGTAGAATTGTGGGCGGTAGTTGTTGAAGAATGGAGTGTGACGTCCACCTTCTTCTTTAGTAAGGATGTAGACTTCACCTTTGAATTTAGTGTGTGGGTTGATTGAACCTGGTTTCGCAATAACTTGTCCACGTTCGATTTCGTCACGTTGGATACCACGAAGAAGCACACCTACGTTATCTCCAGCAAGACCTTCGTCCAATTGTTTACGGAGCATTTCAACACCAGTAACAACGGCTTTTTGGATTTCTTCTTTGATACCAACGATTTCGATTTCGTCGTTGACTTTAACGATACCACGGTCGATACGTCCTGACGCAACAGTACCACGACCAGTGATTGAGAATACGTCCTCGACTGGAAGCAACAATGGTTTGTCAGTGTCGCGTTCTGGTTCTGGGATGTACTCATCAACAGTATCCATCAAGTTCATGATGATGTCTTCGTATGCAGCATCACCTTCAAGAGCTTTAAGAGCTGAACCTTGGATAACTGGAAGATCGTCACCTGGGAAGTCGTATTCGCTCAAGAGGTCACGGATTTCCATTTCAACCAATTCAAGCAATTCTTCATCGTCAACCAAGTCAGTTTTGTTCATGAAGACGATCAAGTGTTTAACACCAACCTGACGTGAAAGAAGGATGTGCTCACGAGTTTGTGGCATTGGTCCGTCAGTTGAAGCTACTACGAGGATCGCACCGTCCATTTGGGCAGCACCAGTGATCATGTTTTTAACGTAGTCCGCGTGTCCTGGCGCGTCGATGTGCGCGTAGTGACGTTTTTCAGTTTCGTACTCAACGTGTGCAGTGTTGATAGTGATTCCGCGTTCACGTTCTTCTGGAGCAGCATCGATAGAAGCGTAGTCTTTTGGTTGGTTAACTGCGCTAGGAAGACGACGTGCAAGAACAGTTGTGATTGCAGCTGTCAATGTAGTTTTACCGTGGTCAACGTGTCCGATAGTACCAATGTTAACGTGTGGTTTACTACGATCGTATTTTTCTTTTGCCATTTGAGTAAAAGCCTCCAATAAAATATATTTTATAAGTAGACAGTAGGCAATACAGTCTAACTTTCCTTACTATTTTATCAAATCTATAACAAATTGCAAGCTTTTTACATACTTTTTCCCAAATTATTCTCTTGCATATAAGAAATAGGTGGGCATTGTTCCTATAAAAAAATGAAACTGAGGACGTATAAAAAAGAAAGCTGGGACGAGTGTCCAAACTTTCTTT
>Cebus_capucinus_imitator_PRJNA485217_SSR118__coassemble_232_pt1 | contig 25479 bp, 23 predicted proteins | sample Cebus_capucinus_imitator_PRJNA485217_SSR118__metabat2_low_PE_001 | metagenome-assembled genome bin Cebus_capucinus_imitator_PRJNA485217_SSR118
TCTATAAGAACCATGTGCATTCTTACCGTGAATTGCCAATTCGTATCGCGGAACTAGGTATGATGCACCGTTTTGAAAAATCAGGTGCCTTGTCTGGCTTGCAGCGCGTGCGGGAAATGACCCTCAACGACGGTCACCTCTTTGTGACACCAGAACAAATTAAGGAAGAATTCCAACGTGCTCTTCAGTTAATTATTGATGTCTATGCAGATTTCAATATCACAGACTATAGTTTCCGTCTATCTTACCGTGATCCAGAGGATAAAGAGAAATACTTCGATAACGATGAGATGTGGGAAAAAGCTCAAACCATGCTCAAAGCTGCCATGGATGAAATGGAATTGGACTACTATGAAGCTGAAGGGGAAGCTGCCTTCTACGGACCAAAACTGGACATCCAGGTCAAAACAGCCCTTGGTAATGACGAAACCCTTTCTACTATCCAGTTAGACTTCTTGCTTCCAGAACGCTTCGAACTCTCTTACATCGGTGCTGATGGAGAGGAACACCGTCCGGTTATGATCCACCGTGGGGTCGTTTCAACCATGGAACGCTTCACTGCCTACTTGATTGAAACCTACAAGGGTGCCTTCCCTACTTGGTTAGCTCCCACACAAGCGACTGTCATTCCAGTTTCTAACGAAGCCCATATGGACTACGCTTGGGAAGTAGCGAAATCTCTTCAAGATCGTGGAATCCGTGCGGTAGTCGATGAGCGTAATGAGAAGATGCAATACAAGATTCGCCAATCTCAAACGCAAAAAGTTCCTTACCAATTGATTGTTGGGGACAAGGAAATGGAAGAAAAGGCCGTTAACGTCCGTCGTTACGGTTCTAAAGCGACTCATACAGAAAGCGTAGCTGAGTTTACAGAAAACATTCTCAAAGACATTGACCGCAAATCGCGTGTAGACGAAGTGGTTGAAAAATAAAGGTTTTTCTGACCAACTAGTGTTTAACCAAAAAGCGCGGCGGAAAAGAACATTTGCATATATAAAAAGGCTTTGGTCTAGTGGACCAAGGCCTTTTTCAGTGACATGGAATTGAAATATGTAGACAAGTGCGAATGGGGAAAATTTTGGTATAATGAAAGTAATAAATTAAAGGTGAATGTGAGTATGAAGAAAATTCTTGTTGTTGATGATGAAAAACCCATTTCAGATATTATAAAATTTAATATGGCCAAGGAAGGCTACGAGGTTGTCACGGCCTTCGATGGTCGGGAAGCCTTGGAACAGTTTGAGGCGGAAAAGCCAGATATTATTATTTTGGACCTCATGTTGCCTGAACTTGATGGTCTTGAAGTGGCACGTAATATCCGTCGCACATCAAATGTTCCTATTATTGTGCTGTCTGCCAAAGACTCCGAATTCGATAAGGTGATTGGTCTTGAAATTGGTGCGGATGACTATGTGACCAAACCCTTCTCTAACCGTGAATTGCAGGCACGTGTCAAGGCACTGCTACGTCGGACTGAGCTTTCGGTCGACATTCAAGAAGAAGAGACGGGACCAAAGGAAATCGTTACAGGCGATTTGAAAATTATTCCGGATGCCTTTTTGGCTAAGAAGCGTGAGGAAGAGTTGGAGTTGACTCACCGTGAGTTCGAGCTCCTTCACCATCTAGCAACCCACCCAGGTCAGGTCATGACTCGGGAACACCTCCTTGAGACGGTTTGGGGCTATGACTATTTTGGAGACGTTCGTACAGTCGACGTAACCATCCGTCGTTTGCGCGAAAAAATTGAAGACACACCAAGCCGACCAGAGTATATTTTGACTCGTCGTGGTGTCGGTTACTACATGAAGAATAATGATTGATAGTTTACGACATTATATTTTTTCAACGGAGTTTGTATTCGTCCTGATTGTGATTGGATTCATCTTCGTTGTCCTGCTTTTAAGTTTAGAAAACCGCCGAGACAATCGTCAGCTGCGACAACTAAACGAAAAAATAAACGAGCTGATTCACGGGGACTACTCTGCTATTTTAGATATGCAAGGTGGCCCTGAAATCACCGATATGACTAACTCCATTAACGACCTTTCAGAGGTGATTCGTCTGACCCAGGAAAGTTTGGAGCAAGAAACAGAGCGTCTGACCTCTATCCTATCGTTCATGACAGATGGCGTTCTAGCGACCAACCGTCGCGGTCAGGTCATTATGCTCAATGATATGGCGGAGCAGCAACTAGGCGTCACGAGTGAGCAAGTACAGAATATGAACATCTTGGATTTGCTGGGTATACAGGAAGACTATGACCTCCGTAGCCTCATCCACGGTAATCCAGAAATTACGATTGATACTCAGGATGAAAATGGCGAGTATATGGCTTTGAGGGTTCGCTTCGCGCAGGTCCGTAGGGAAAGCGGCTTTATCTCTGGGCTGGTGGCCGTGCTTCACGACACCACTGAGCAAGATAAAGAGGAGCGGGAACGCCGTTTATTTGTTTCCAATGTCAGTCACGAGTTGAGGACGCCTTTGACATCTGTTAAGTCCTATCTAGAGGCCTTGGATGAAGGGGCTTTAGGCGATCCAGTCGCGCCCGACTTTGTCAAAGTCTCACTCAATGAGACCAATCGGATGATGCGGATGGTGACGGACTTGCTGGCCCTATCGCGGATTGATAATGCCAATAGTCAACTGGAAGTGGAGTGGACCAACTTTACGGCCTTTATTACCTTTATCCTCAATCGCTTTGATAAGATCAAGCAGCAGGAAGGTGAGAAAAAGTATGAGATTATCCGCAATTATGCCATTACCCCTCTTTGGGTGGAAATTGATACGGATAAGATGACCCAGGTTCTGGATAACATTATTAACAATGCCATTAAGTATTCTCCAGATGGAGGCAATATCACGGTATCGGTTCAGGTCATGGATGCGCAGTTGAAAATTGAGATTGCTGATGAAGGTTTGGGGATTCCCAAGCAGGACCTTCCTAAGATTTTTGACCGTTTTTATCGTGTGGATAAGGCGCGTAGTCGTGCGCAAGGTGGTACCGGCTTAGGTCTTGCTATTGCCAAGGAGATTGTTAAGCAACATGATGGCTTTATCTGGGCAAGTTCAGAATATGGCAAAGGGTCGACCTTCAGTATTGTCCTGCCTTACGATTCAGAGGCTGTCAAGGATGATGACTGGGATGAAGACGAAATGGAAGAAATAGTTTAGAGGAAGAAATGGATACAGGATTTAAATACAGTATCTTGGCTTCGGGTTCCAGTGGGAATTCCTTTTATCTGGAGACACCCAAGAAACGTATTTTAGTGGATGCAGGGCTTTCGGGGAAGAAAATCACTAGTCTCTTAGCGGAGATTGACCGTAAGCCAGAAGATTTGGATGCCATTTTGGTGACCCATGAACACAAGGACCATATTCATGGTGTGGGTGTTCTGGCAAGAAAGCACCATTTGGATGTCTATGCCAATGAGGATACATGGAAGGCCATGGATAAGGCTTTGGGTAAATTGGATGTTTCTCAAAAGCATATCTTTGAAATGGGGGCCATGAAGACCTTCGGTGATATCGATATCGAGAGCTTTGGCGTCAGTCATGATGCGGCAGCGCCACAGTTTTATCGTTTTATGAAGGACGATAAAAGCTTTGTCATGCTGACGGATACAGGCTATGTGTCGGACCGTATGGCCGGCATCATAGAAAATGCGGATGGTTATTTGATTGAAAGCAACCATGATATTGAGATTTTACGGAGTGGGGCTTATCCCTGGAGTTTAAAACAGCGGATTTTGTCAGACCATGGACACTTGTCCAATGAGGACGGGGCTCAAACTATGATTCGGACTTTGGGCAACCGAACCAAGAAGATTTACCTAGGGCACTTGAGTAAAGAGAACAATATTAAAGAGTTGGCTCATATGACCATGGTGAATCAGTTGGCACAAGCAGACTTGGGTGTAGGGACAGATTTTGAGGTCTATGATACCTCACCGGATACGGCTAGTCCCTTAACGGATATTTAAGTGAAAGAAGGAAAAGGGCAGTCTTTCTAGAAAAAATGATTTTAGAGGAGAAATCATGCGTATTGTGTATTTGGCAGTTGGATTTATTTCCCTTGGATTAGGGGTTGTAGGCATCGTTTTACCGGTTCTACCAACGACTCCCTTTTTACTTTTATCAGCGGTCTGCTTTGGACGTTCATCCAAGCGAGTGGAAACTTGGTTGATGAATACCAAAATCTACAAGCTCTATGTAGCGGATTTTCGTGAAACAGGAACCATTGACCGGAAAAAGAAGAAGAAAATTATTGTGATGATTTATATCTTGATGGGGATTTCTATTTACTTTGCTCCCATCATTTGGGTCAAAATTGGACTCTTCTGTTTGACCATCTTTATGACCTATTACTTGTTTAAGGTCATTCCGGATAAATAAGAGAATAGAAGATTGGCACATGAGCCAGGTGATAAGAGACAAGATCAACGAATGCTGACGTTCGAAGGTCTTGTCTTTTTTAGTCCTTATAGGGATTTTCTAGCGGTAGAAGGGGTTTTTTGTTATAATGGTTGGTAGTTCTATTGTTAGAAAGGGACCCACATGAGAAGTTTAGATCAATTATTGCAGGATGATTTTGGAATTCATTTTGCCGATAAGAGTTTGTTGGATACAGCTTTTACCCACACTTCCTATGCCAATGAGCACCGCCTCTTAAACATTTCACATAACGAACGCTTGGAATTTTTAGGAGACGCTGTTCTACAGTTAATTATTTCGGAATATCTCTATAAGAAATATCCTCAAAAACCTGAGGGAGACTTATCTAAGTTGCGTTCGACCATTGTACGTGAGGAAAGTTTGGCAGGCTTTAGTCGGGACTGTGGTTTTCCAGCCTACTTGAAATTGGGGCGTGGAGAAGAGAAATCTGGTGGTCGCAATCGGGAGACCATTTTGGGAGATGGCTTTGAAGCCTTTTTAGGTGCTCTCCTTTTGGATCAAGGAGTAGAAACCGTACGAAGCTTTTTGAATCAAGTGATGATTCCCAAAGTGGAGACAGGAAACTTTGAACAAGTCACAGACTATAAGACGCGTTTGCAGGAACTCCTACAGGCCAATGGGGATGTGACCATTCAGTATGAGGTAGTCTCTGAATCGGGTCCTGCTCATGCCAAGGAATTTGCAGTGGAAGTTCGAGTGAATCAACGGACCATCGGTCATGGTCGTGGACGCTCCAAAAAGATTGCGGAGCAAGAAGCTGCTAAGATGGCCTTTGAGAAAGGGAAAGATGCATGTATTTAAAAGAAATTGAGATACAGGGCTTCAAATCTTTTGCAGATAAGACCAAGGTCACCTTTGAGAAGGGTGTGACGGCAGTCGTTGGTCCCAATGGTTCTGGAAAATCCAATATCACAGAAAGTCTTCGTTGGGCTTTGGGTGAATCCAGTGTGAAAAGCCTGCGTGGTGGGCGGATGCCGGATGTCATTTTTGCTGGAACAGAGACACGAAAACCTCTCAACTACGCTAGCGTGACAGTGGTTCTAGACAACTCGGATGGCTTCATCAGCCAAGCTGCTGAGGAGATTCGAGTGGAAAGACAAATCTACCGCAGCGGGGACAATGAATACCGCATTGATGGGAAAAAGGTTCGACTGAGAGATGTGCATGATTTGTTTATGGACACTGGTTTGGGCCGTGATTCTTTTTCCATTATTTCCCAAGGGAAGGTCGAGGAAATTTTTAATTCCAAACCGGAAGATCGTCGGGCAATTTTTGAGGAAGCAGCGGGTGTCTTGAAGTACAAGACACGGCGTAAGGAGACAGAGTCTAAGCTTACTCAAACCCAGGATAATCTGGACCGTCTAGAGGATATTATCTATGAGTTGGAAGGGCAGATTAAGCCTTTGGAGAAGCAGGCTCAAACAGCAAAACGTTTTTTGGAGTTGGATCAGGAGCGTAAGGGCCTCTATTTAGATGTCTTGGTGGCGGAAATCAAGGCGAATAAGGTTCGTTTGACGACGGCTGAAGCGGACTTGGCTGAGATTCAAGAGGCGCTGAAAGACTACTACGAGAAGCGTCAGCAGTTAGAGGAAGGGAATCAGGCCATTAAGGAGAAGCGTCATCGCTTGGCGCGTAAGGTGGAAGAAGACAACCGAACCCTTCTTGATGTGACGCGTCTATTGAGTGACTTGGAGCGCCAGATTGACCTGAGAACTTTGGAGAGTCAGCAGGCGGCAACTAGTAGAAAAGAGATGCAGGAGCGGATTGATGCCTTGACAGCCAAGAAAGCAGGGATTCTTGCAGAGTTGGAAGACAAGCGCAAGGAAGGCTCGGCCTTGGAACAAGAACTCTTGACGCAGCAAGGGGAGCTCACTCGTTTACAGGAGGAACTGGCTGGCTTTTCTCAGGATCCCGATCAATTGATTGAGCAATTGCGGGAACGCATCGTCAAGCTCATGGAAGAGGAAGTGCTTGTTTCCAATGATTTGACCAGTGTGGGCAATCAGTTGGAGCGCTATGCCCAGGAAGCAGCCAGCAAGGCCAGCGAATTTGAAAAATTGAAAGAGGATTTGGAAAATGAAGAAAACTCTTTCAAGACCTATGAGTCGGACTATGAAACTGCACGCAAACAGGTTCAAGACTTATTAGCGGACTATCAGAGCAAGGCAGCAAGCAGACAGCAGTTGGACCAAGGCTACCGGTCTGAACAAAATGCCATGTTTGATCTACTAGATCAGTTGAAAAACAAGCAAGCTAGACGCTCTAGTTTGGAAAATATTATGAAGAATCATAGTCATTTCTATGCTGGGGTCAAGGCTGTCCTACAGGCTGCTGATCAGATTGGTGGCATCGTTGGTGCGGTTAGTGAACAGCTGACTTTTGAGCGCGAGTATCAGACTGCCTTAGAGATTGCTATGGGAGCGTCAAGCCAACACATCATCGTGGAGGATGAAGGGGCGGCAACGCGGGCCATTGACTTTTTAAAACGCAACCGTTCCGGTCGTGCGACCTTCTTGCCATTAACGACCATCAAAGGCCGGTCCCTTCCGGACCACCATCGAGCAACCATTCAAGGAGCTCCTGGATTCTTGGGTGTGGCCAGTGACTTGGTAGCCTTTGATGCGGCTCATCGCCATATTTTTGAAAACCTATTGGGGGCGACCGCTATATTTGATACGGTAGAGCATGCGCGGTCAGCCGCTAAAGCGGTCCGCTATCAGGTTCGCATGGTCTGTTTAGATGGAACTGAATTGCGAACAGGTGGTTCTTATGCAGGTGGATCAACTCGTCAAAATCAATCGATTTTCATTAAACCGGAACTGGACCAGCTGGTGGCTGAAATCGCAGACTTAAATGCGGTCTTGAAAGAAAAAGAGCTTGCTGTAGCTGCCTTGAAAACGCAAGTGGATGAAGACAACCAGCTCTTAGAAAGCATTCAAAGTCAAGGGGAAGCCGCTCGTCTCTTGGAGCAAGAAAAACGGCTTCTTTTCGAAGCGAGTCAATCTCGTTTGAGTGAACTCAGACAGTTGTTTGAGCTACAAATGAGTGCTTCTGAAAATGGAGCCAATGAAGGCCTCTTGAAGGAGCGTGCTCGATTAGAAGAACGTCTGGCGAAAATTGGTCAAGAAAAAGAAAGCCTAAACCAACAGGTGGAAGAAATTAAGCAGGATAAGGATGCAGTTCAAGCCCAGCACCGCGCCTTGACGACAGCTCTCTCAAGTGCTCAATTAGCAGTGACAGAAAAGAAAGGTCAGAAAGGCTTTATTGATTCAACCATCACGCGTCTAGAGGGGGATCTTGCAAGTAACCAAGAAGAGATTCGCGGCTTAGAGCTCCTCATGGAAGAGCGGGAGCATCCGCATCAGGAGCAAGATATTGAGCAGTTGAAAAAACAATTAGAGGATGTTTCCTCAAGAAAATCAGCCTTAGACCAGACCTTGATTCGTGCCAAGTTTGAGCAGGAAGATTTAGATGGTCAAGCCGAGGATTTGGAAGAGCAATTAGAGCATAGTCGCAAACGCAATGAAGAATGGATTCGCAAGCAGGCTCATGCAGAAGCTCAGAAGGAAAAAATTAGTGAGAAACTTCATCAGTATCTAGGACGTTTAATTGAGGAGTATCAATTATCCTTTGAAGCTGCTGAGAGAAAATCGCATCCACTCGAGGACTTGCAGCTGGCACAAGCAAGGGTCAAGGATTTAGAAAAGGCCATTCGTTCGCTGGGACCGGTTAATATTGATGCCATTGAGCAATTCGAGGAAGTTCATAGTCGCTTGGACTTCCTGCAGAGTCAGCGGGATGATGTTCTCTCTGCAAAAGAACTGCTTGTTTCGACCATTACCGAAATGAACGATGAAGTCAAAGAGCGCTTTAAGGCGACTTTTGAAGCGATTCGTGAGAGTTTCCAGTTGACCTTCCGGCAGATGTTTGGGGGCGGATCGGCTGACTTGATGTTGACGGACGCGGATTTGTTAACGGCTGGTGTGGAAATTTCGGTGCAGCCTCCTGGTAAGAAGATTCAGTCTTTGAATCTCATGTCGGGTGGGGAGAAGGCCTTGTCGGCTCTGGCGCTTTTATTTTCTATTATTCGGGTTAAGACCATTCCTTTCGTCATTTTGGATGAGGTGGAAGCGGCCTTGGACGAGGCTAATGTGAAGCGCTTTGGGGACTATCTCAATCGTTTTGATAAGGATAGCCAGTTTATCGTGGTTACCCACCGTAAGGGGACCATGGCTGCGGCCGACTCTATTTATGGGGTGACCATGCAGGAGTCCGGTGTGTCTAAGATTGTGTCGGTCAAATTGAAGGATTTGGATACGATTGAGGGCGCCCAATAGAGCAATGAAGAAATAGAGAAACCGTCCTGCTAAAGAAGGGCGGTTTTCTTGAACTGTGGTATAATGATAGGTAATTGATAAATGAAGTAGGAGAATAGATTGGTGGATATTAAATTAGTAGCAACAGATATGGATGGGACCTTCTTGAATGGTCAGATATCTTATGATGTAGAACGTTTAAAAGTAGTCTTAGATCGCTTTGAGGAAAAGGGGATCATTTTTGCAGCGGCTTCGGGTCGCGGGTACTTGTCCCTTGAAAAACTTTTTGCTCCGGTAAAAGATAGGATTATGTTTATTGCTGAGAATGGTTCCTTGGTGGAATACAAGGGAGAAGTGCTCTATGAAGCAGTCATGCCCAAGGACTTTTATCTATCTGTCTTTGAGCAACTCAAAAGCTCTCCTTATGTGGATACGTCTAAACTCCTTTTGACTGGTAAAAAAGGTTGTTATGTCTTGGAGACGGTGGATCCAACGTACCTGTATTTCTCAGCAAAATACAATGAAAATATTCAAAAGGTAGCGTCACTTGCGGACATCGAAGACGACATCTTTAAGTTCACGACCAACTTTACTGAAGAAACGGTTGAAGCTGGGGAAGCTTGGGTCAACGAGAAAATCGATGGTGTGACAGCCATGACGACCGGTTTCGAGTCCATCGATATCGTCTTGGACCATGTAGATAAGGGCGTTGCTATCACAGCTCTAGCCGAGAAGATGGGCTGGAGCATGGACCAGATCATGGCCTTTGGGGACAACCTCAATGACCTTCACATGATGCAGGTGGTCGGTCACCCTATCGCACCGTCCAACGCCCGTCCGGAGGTCTTGGCCTTGGCTGAAACCGTGATTGGACCGCACGACGAGGAATCTGTCATTGCTTACATGGAGGAACTTGCCCATGCCTAAGATCAAACTCATTGCCCTGGATTTGGATGGCACCCTTTTAAATAGCCAAAAAGAAATAGCGGAGCGAAATAAAAAAGCACTTGCTGCAGCGCGTGATCGTGGGGTCAAGGTGGTTTTGACGACGGGGCGGCCCCTAAAAGCCATGGATTTCCTCTTGCATGAGTTGGGCCTGGCCGACCAACCGGATGAATACGCTCTGACCTTCAATGGTGGTTTGATTCAGCGCAACAATGGCGAGGTCTTGGACCAAGCGGTCTTGACCTATGGGCAAGTACATGACTTTTACGACTTGACAGAAAGTTTGGGTATCCCCTTGGATGCCATTCACGGTGGTACCGTTTATCAGATTCAGTCGGATTACGAATCTCGCTATGCCCTGGTCAATCCGGCTTTAGAATTCGAGCCTGTGGATTTTGCAGATTTGTCTAGCCAGTATGCCTATAATAAATGTGTCTCCTGTTACGAGCCAGAGATTTTAGATCAGGCTTTCTTGAAGATTCCAGAAGAGATGAAGGAACGCTTTGGGATTTTTAAATCCAGAGCAGAGATTTTAGAGTTTTGTCCCAAAGATGCGGACAAGGCTAAAGGCTTAGAAAAACTGATAGCCATTTTAGGTTTGGATCGTGAAGAAGTCATGACCCTGGGTGACGAGGACAATGACTATTCCATGATTGCTTGGGCAGGATTGGGTGTTGCCATGGGGAATGCCAGTGAAAGGGTTAAATCCGTAGCCAAAGTAGTAGCTCCTATGACCAATGATGAAGATGCGGTGGCATGGGCCATCGAGAAATATGTATTAGCGGAGGAATAAGAGAATGGGCTTATTTGATCGTTTATTTAGTGGACATTCTGAGGAAAAGGAAGAAAGGTCACAGCCTTCAGAAGAAGTCTTTGAGACAGTTGAAGACAATCAAGAGACTGTTGAGGAAGTAAGGGAAGATGTGCTTACTGAAGACGAACAAGGTTCTGTTCAAGCAGTGGAAGGACCGTCAGAAGAAGCAATGGAACAAACAGAGTCTGAATCTAGTGAGTCCCAAGAGGACATCTTGAGTGAAGAAGTGACGCCTGAGACTAGAGCGATTGTGGAAAACGGTGCTGAGGTGCAGGAAGAAGAGGCTTCTCAAAAAGAAGAGCCTGCTGAGCCAACGCCTTTAGAGGCTTACTATGCAGACTTGCAACGACGGATTGCGGAGGCTTCTCGTGAGACGGCTGAAAAGATGGCTGCAGAAGCGGCTCGTGAGCAAGAACGTCATGCGGCTGAGGCACAAGAAGCATGGGACAGTCCAGAAGCTTCACCAGTGGAAGCAAGCGATCGTTCTGCTTCAGCAGATGTAACGGATGGAAGAGCAGAGGAATCACAGGACCAAGCGTCTATAGAGACTCCAGGATCGACGGCACCGGAGTCTGAACAAGCTAAATATGATCGTAGCCTCAAGAAAACGCGTTCTGGTTTTGGTGCACGTCTGAATGCCTTCTTTGCCAACTTCCGTACAGTCGATGAGGAATTCTTTGAGGAGTTAGAAGAACTCTTGATTCTGTCTGATGTTGGAGTGCAAGTAGCTTCTCAATTGACAGAAGAACTGCGTCAAGAGGCTCGCTTAGAAAACGCCAAAAAGCCTGAACAATTGCGTCAGGTGGTCATTGAGAAATTGGTGGACCTTTATGAGAAGGATGGTGTCTATAATGAAGCGGTTGCCTACCAACCTGGTTTAACTGTGATGCTTTTTGTCGGCGTAAATGGGGTTGGGAAAACGACTTCTATCGGGAAACTGGCTTATAAATTGAAAAACGAAGGCAAGAAGGTCATGCTCGTTGCAGCAGATACCTTCCGGGCTGGCGCGGTAGCTCAGTTAGAGGAATGGGCTCGTCGAGTTGGCGTTTCCATTGTAACAGGTCCTGAAAAATCAGATCCAGCGAGTGTGGTTTTTGATGGGATGGAACGTGCAGTGGCGGAAGGCGTGGATGTCCTCATGATTGATACAGCGGGGCGTTTGCAGAACAAGGACAACTTGATGGCGGAGTTGGAGAAAATCGGTCGGATCATCAAGCGGGTGGTGCCGGATGCGCCGCATGAAACCTTCTTGGCTCTGGACGCGTCGACGGGACAAAATGCCTTGGTGCAGGCCAAAGAGTTTTCGAAGATTACGCCGGTGACGGGGATTGTCTTGACTAAGATTGACGGAACTGCGCGTGGGGGTGTGGTTCTGGCCATCCGTGAGGAGTTGGATATTCCGGTGAAATTGATTGGTTTTGGTGAAAAAATCGATGATATTGGCGAATTCAATTCGGAAAACTTTATGCGAGGCTTGTTAGAAGGCTTGATTTAGAGGAACTAGATTTCGATGGTCTGATGTTCGTGTGGCGATTGGCACTTGTGGTCGCATTGGCACTTGTATATACAGCGTCCAAGGCCAGATCAAGCAAGAAAATCTGCACCTGGTTTTTACATCAATAAAAAAGGAGCGACTCCATCGAGTTGCTCCTTTTATTTTTTTATTTCAAGAGATCGCGTTCGCGGTACCAGTTATCTGGTTTCCAATGCCAACGGGCGTCAAAATGTTCCAATAAGTCAAAGGCGGCTTCTGGTCCCATAGTTCCAGAAGGGTAGAGATGAAGGGGCGATTTGTTTTCTGCCCAGGCTTCTTCGATGCGGTCGATGATGGCCCAAGAAGCGCTCACTTCTTCCCAGTGACTAAAGTTGGTTGAGTCGTCATTTAAGACGTCATAAATGAGTTTTTCGTAAGGTTCTGGAGAGGCCCCAGACGCGGTTGCGTTGGTCCGGTAGTCGAAGGAAATCGGAGCCAAACGGAATTTTTCTCCCACTTCTTTTCCGTTGATGGAAATGGAGAATCCTTCAGTTGGTTGGATATAGATAGTTAAGACGTTTGGTCCTACCTCTTCACCGAAGATAGATGGCATTTCCTTGAAGACGATGTTGACACGGGTTCCTTTTTCGGTCATGCGTTTTCCGGTCCGGAAGAAGAAAGGAACGTCGCGGAAGCGGTCAGAATCCACAAAGAAGGTTCCTGCCGCAAAGGTTTCGGTTTGACTTTCAGGATCGACATTGAATTCTTGACGGTAGGCGATATAGTTGCGACCGTCGATGGCTCCGCTATCGTATTGTCCACGAACAAAATGCGTTGCCAATTCTTCATCGGTTGGTGCAATCAAGTTTTGGAAGACCTTGATTTTCTCTGCACGAATGGCATCTTTGGTAAAGCTTTCCGGTTTGTCCATCGCAATAATGGAAAGCAATTGGAGAGCGTGGTTTTGAACCATGTCTCGAAGAGCACCGGAGTGGTCGTAGTAACCACCGCGTTCTTCAACACCGATGCTTTCAGCAAAGGTGATCTGTACATTTTTAATGTGGTCTTTATTCCAAAGGTGATCAAAAATCATGTTGGCGAAACGAATAGCAAAGATACTTTGAATCATTTCTTTTCCAAGATAATGGTCGATTCGGAAAATTTGTTCCTCATCAAAGGTTTCGATCAATTCTTGGTTGAGTTGGCTGGCAGTCTCAAGACTGGTACCAAATGGTTTTTCAACAATGAGGCGCTCGAAACCTTGACCATCCACGATGCCCTCTGATTTCAAGTGTTTGGCAATGGTTCCAAAGAAGGCAGGTGCCATGGACAAGAAGAAGAGTTTGTTATGGTCAGCTTGGTATTCTTCATTCAACCGGTCTTGAAGATTTTTCAATTCCACATAATGGTCCTTGTCATTGACATCGTGACTTTGATAGTAGAAGTGCTTAGCAAAGTTCCAAGCTTCTTCTTGACTCTCAGCCAAGTCCTCGATGGATTCGACGACGATGGACTCAAAATAAGCCTTGCTCCATGGACGACGCGCTGTCCCAATAACAGCAAAATGATCAGAAAGATTACCTGATTTGTAAAGACGGAACAAGGAAGGATACAACTTGCGTTTGGCAAGGTCTCCACTTGCACCAAAGATCGTAATGATAACTCTTGATGACATAGGACTCTCTTTTCTAAAATTCTTTTTTATTATTTTACCATAAAATGAGGCCTCTTTGCGATACTACCCCATATTGCGGCCCTTAATCTGACGAAAGAGAGCAGCAAAGAGGAAGAAAATGAGGACGACCAGGGCAAGGAGAAGGAAGAAGACATGGGTGACCCCTGTTGTGACATCCGGCGCTTGCTTGACCATAACAGCAGCGATGGCAGTCCCTAGTGCGCCTGCAAAGGTCTGAGCCGTTTGGAAAAGAGCCGTTGCATCTGGTGTTTCCTTGGCATCGATATGAGAGACAGATAAGGCCATGGTGTTATTAAAGGCCATATTCCGACCTAAGGTGAACACCACGTAAACACCCGTCAGCGCCCAGATGCTGAGTTCATTGGTGAAGAGAGAAAAGAGTATCAGGGCGAGGCAAAAGAGAGTATTTCCACCGTAGAGAGAGGGCTTGGGCCCGAACTCGTCATAAAATTTGCCTAACAGTGGCGCCAACAAGGCTCCGCAAAGGGTTCCTGGCAGCAGTGCGAAACCAGCCTGAGCCGTGGAAGCGTGTTTGACAATAGTGAGGAAGTTGGGAAGTAAGAAGTTGGTGGATAAATTTGAAAATTGATAAATGGAGAAGGGAATAATCCCCAGAAGGATAATTGGATTTTTTAAAATTCGAATATCCAAGAAGGGATGGGAGCTCTTAAGGGAACGATAAATAAAAGCAGAGAGCGTCAGGATAAAGAAGATCAGATAAATCCAATTGACACTACCTCCCTCCAGGCTTGAAATCGCTAGAATGGCTGTCGTTAGTGCCAAGCTCAAGAGAACAAAACTAATGCTATCAAAGGGACGTTTCTCCTTGGCAGGCCCATTTTCTAGGAAGTAGTATCCAAGGACCAAGGATAAAATAGGAAAGGGCAGGATGCAGGCAAAAATCATATGCCAGTCAAAGAGCCCAATCATAAATCCCCCGTATGTTGGACCGATGGCAGGCGCCAGGGAAATCACCATTCCTGAGAATCCCATATAAAGACCAATCTGACTTCGAGGAATGCGCTCCACGACGATATTGAAGAGCAGTGGAATAGCGAGTCCGGTTGCTGCACCTTGTAAGACCCGTCCAATCATGAGGACTGCAAACGAAGGTGCGACAGCAGCAACCAAATTTCCGACAATAAAGCCAATTGCTGCAGTAAAGAGGATCCGTCGTTCCGTCCAGTTGTGAGCCAGAGTGGCTCCCAAGGTAATGGTAATGGCCACAGCTAAGAGATAGCCAGATGTAATCCAGGATAGGGTAGACAGATCTGTGTGAAAGACCTTTTGCAAGGTGTTAAAGGTCACATTCATGGAGGTTTCGGATAGGATACCTGAGAATGTAATCAAGGCGGTGGCAACGATGGATATCTTGGTTGCCAAGCTAACCGTTTCTTTTGATTTCATATGTTCTCCTTTTTTAAAATGCTGTCCTCCGTCTATATATAGCAGATGAGACAGGTTCAACCTTTCCATTATACCAAAAAGAAAAAGGGAGTTGAGAGCGATTTTCTAGATTTCGCTTTCTCAGTTCCCTTTTTTTGAAGGCCTCAGTTGATGATTTGTCTGTGCAAGTGACTAGTGCAAAAAGATACTGGTATGTTGAGCAGTCACTGTCTTGATCAAATCTGGCAGCATGTGATTGCCTTTATAAAAAGTGTTTCCTAAAAGACACGGTAGACATATGGATTTGCAGGTTCCTCCACCTGCTTGAATTCTGTCACTGCTAGCGTCGGAAGACTTTGTCCTAGCTGTTGGTGATAGGTCAGTTGAATTTTTCCTTCTGCATGAATCCATGTGTTATCAGCGACCTTTTCGTGATTGCCTGTTGTTAACATGCCGTAGACACCAGAGTCTGCGATACAGTGGATAATACCGAAACGGAAGAGGAATTGCTGGTCCTTCTGACTAGGGTCGTTGTAGACAAAACCAGTGAAGGAGAGCGTTTTTCCTGCAAATTCATCTGGATAATCATAGATAACCTCCATAACCTCCATATAATTTTCAGTCGTCACCTTGATGGTATCCGATTTGAGGTATTTTTCAGCGGCGGCCCTCATCTCCTTCTTATATGCGGACTGGGTGAAATAGGCAGAGGTATCTGGTTTTAAGTATTGATTGGAAGTGCCCTCATCTTCCTGAACTTGTGTCGAACTGCCAGCAGCCAGAGGGAAGTGAAATCCTTTGGCAGATACCGTTTGGGAGTCCAGACTAACAGTTGGGAAGAACCAGCCCACAATCAAGGGCAAGGAAAGAAAGACAATGGAGGCAACTTTTGCGATCCGACCTTTGAGATGGCTATGGACCTTGATTTCCCGCATCCAGACAGTCAGTTGAACGACGGCTAAAATGAAGGAGAGGACCATGGATATATAGGCTAGGTAAGAGTAATGCATGTTAATGTATTGGTTCAATTTCCCAGTTAATTGAAGATACATGGTTAGTTCAAAATAGCCTGCTAAAATAAAGAAGCGAATCATAGCACCACCCCCATCAGCCAAGAGTAAAGGAAGACCACTAGGAGGGTCACACTAATAAATTGTAGGATGAAACGATTGGTAAAATAAGACTTCATCATAAGGAGATTCTTAACGTCCAGCATGGGTCCAATGACAAGGAAGGCCAGGACTGGAGAAAAACCAAAACTCGATAGCAGGGACGATCCGATAAAGGCATCGGCTTCACTACATAGGGAGAGAAGGAAAGAGAGCAGCATGAGGAGAGCAATGGCTGTGACCGGTGTCGCACTGATAGAAGTCAAAATTCGTGTAGGAACATAGACTTGTACCAGAGCAGCAAAGAGAGAGCCAAAGACCAGGTAACGTCCCATATCGAAGAATTCATCCACCGCTTGAATCAAGGATTGGTAGACTTTTTGAATAAATGGTAAGTGGGAAAAATCGTGGACATGGTCAATCTTTCGTTCAGGCTTTTGAATATCCTCTGACCAAATAAACCCTAAGGCGATTCCCAGTGTCAGACCTACCAGAAAGGAACCAAGAGCTCGGAGGAGGGCCATCTTCCAAGAGTTCCCAAAAGCAGAATAGGTTGCAAAAAGGACAATCGGGTTGATGACTGGAGCTGTTACTAAGAAGGGAATGGCTGTGTAAGAGGGGACTTTCTTTTCTAAAAAGCGATTGATAATGGGGACAATTCCACATTCACAGGAAGGGAAAAGAAAACCAACCAGGGAACCAAATAGAATTCTTGGAATCTTTTTCTTAGGCAACCACTTGAGGACAGCCTCTGGGGTGATAAAAACCTCGATGATTCCGGAGATGATAGCTCCGATAAGGACAAAGGGAAGGGCTTCAATGATAATGGATAAGAAAATGGCCCCTGCTTGTTGAAGCGATAGAGGGAGAGATGAAAAGAAGCCCATGCTATTTAGCCTGTGCTTTCTTTTTGTCTTCTGTGTCTTTATCGTCTGGGAATGTCACCTTTTCCAAATCTGGTAGGGTGGCAAATTCTTCAAACATTTTGTCTAAGTCGTCGGATTTTGTAAAACGTACAGCCATTTTGGCACCTACTTTCTATCTGTTTCACTTATTATACTACCAATAGAAGGGAATGGCAAAAATTTCCTATCACCTCTGGTAGCGAGAAAGAATCCGAGCCAGAGGAGAAAAATCTGGAAAAACTGGGTTGGAACATGTCTTTGTATGGCGACCGTGGTATAATGGAATCTATGAAAGAAAGAATGATTGAAGAAATTTCACAACACCTATCGATTAAACCCAAGCAAGTCCAAATCGTCTTGGATTTGACAGCAGAAGGGGCAACGATTCCTTTTATCGCTCGTTATCGAAAAGATATGACGGGAAACTTAGACGAAGTCGTCATCAAATCTATCCTTGATTTGGATAAGTCTTTGACGGCGCTGGAGGAGCGAAAAGAAACAGTTCTTGCGAAAATTGAAGCGCAAGGGAAGTTAACCGATGCGCTGAGAAAAGAAATTGAAGAGGCGACTAAGTTAGCAGAAGTTGAAGAGCTCTACCTCCCATATAAGGAAAAACGTCGGACCAAAGCCACTGCGGCGCGAGAAGCAGGTCTTAGTAATCTGACCCGCCTGGTCATTCAAAATGTGGCCAATCTTGAAAGTCAAGCCCAGTCCTTTGTCAGTGAAGCCTATCCGACCGCAGGAGATGCCCTACAAGGAGCGGTGGACATTTTGACTGAGGTCTTGGCAGAAGACAATGCCCTCCGGCAATTGGCCTATAAGGAAATCAGTTCCCATTCTCAGATCAGCTCCCAAGTTAAGGACGAGAGTTTGGATGAAAAAGGTGTCTTCGAGCTTTATTATGACTTTTCAGAAACCATCAAAGCACTCAAAGGCTATCAGATTCTAGCCCTCAACCGGGGAGAAAAGTTGGGAATCCTCAAGGTTTCCTTTGAGCACCATCTGGATTTGATTGAGTCCTTCTTTAGTGCCCGTTTCAAATCTCACAATCCTTATATTCAAGAAGCCATCAACCAAGCGGTGAAAAAGAAAGTGATTCCGGCTATGGAACGCCGCATTCGTTCTGAGTTGACCGAACGCGCGGAAGAAGGGGCTATTCAGGTCTTCTCCGAAAATCTTCGCAATCTCCTCTTGATTGCCCCCCTTAAAGGACGTGTGGTTCTAGGATTTGACCCGGCCTTTCGGACGGGTGCCAAGTTGGCAGTCGTTGACCAGACAGGGAAGATGTTAACAACCCATGTGATTTATCCGGTCAAACCGGCTAGTGCGGCAAAAATCGCTCAAGCAAAGGTAGAACTGGCGTCCTTGATAAAAGAATTTGGTGTCGAAATTATCGCCATTGGAAACGGAACTGCCAGCCGCGAGAGCGAGGCCTTTGTAGCAGAGGTCCTTCAGGATTTCACCGATGTTAGCTACGTGATCGTTAATGAGGCCGGTGCTTCTGTTTACTCAGCTAGCGAGATGGCACGGCAGGAATTCCCTGAGTTGACCGTCGAAAAACGCTCGGCAATTTCCATCGCCCGCCGTCTGCAAGACCCTCTAGCAGAGCTGGTCAAAATTGATCCTAAAGCCATCGGTGTGGGGCAATATCAGCATGATGTTAGCCAAAAGCACCTGAGCGAGAGCTTGGATTTTGTGGTCGAAACCGTAGTTAACCAGGTCGGAGTTAACGTGAATACCGCATCCGCTGCGCTTCTGTCGCATGTCTCAGGTTTGAATAAAACTATTTCGGAGAATATTGTCAAGTTCCGTGAGGAAAACGGTGAAATTAAAAGCAGGACCGCGCTGAAAAAGGTTCCCCGCTTGGGTGCCAAAGCCTTTGAGCAAGCGGCCGGTTTCCTTCGTGTGCCGGCTTCGAAGAATCTATTGGATCATACAGGCGTGCACCCAGAGTCGTATAAGGCGGTGGATGCCTTGTTGGGGCATTTACAGATTAAGGACTTGGATGATCAGGCGCGAAATCTTTTAGAAGCTGCGGATCCGATTGCCCTGTCGCAAGAATTGGGAATCGGTGTGGAGACCTTGCGCGATATGATTGCGGAATTGATCAAACCGGGACGCGATATGCGGGACTCCTTTGATGCACCGGTATTGCGGACGGACGTATTAGAAATGAAGGACTTGAAGGTCGGACAGAAGTTAGAGGGAACGGTTCGCAATGTTGTGGACTTTGGAGCCTTTGTTGACGTGGGAGTTCACCAAGATGGCTTGGTTCATATCCGCAAGCTGAGCAAGCAGCGCGTGTCTCATCCTAGCCAGGTGGTCTCTGTTGGAGATATTGTGACGGTTTGGGTGGATTCGGTTGATTTGGACCGAGAACGTCTGGGCCTTTCAATGGTGGAGCCGCGTGAATCTAACTGATTATGTAAAAATGGTCTCGCTGGAGGATTTCGGATGGGAGTTCAAGCATGAGGCTAGATGGAACAAGCGTTTGCGTTCAACGGGCGGACGTTTCTTTCCAAAAGATGGACACCTGGACTTCAATCCTAAAATGTATGAGGAACATGGACTGGACGTTTTTCGCAAGATTGTCCGGCATGAATTGGTCCACTACCATCTCTATTTTCAAGGGAAGGGTTACCGCCATGCAGATGCTGATTTTAAACGACTCTTGAAGCAGGTGGATGGTCTGCGCTATGCGCCGGCCTTATCCCAATCGACCTATAAATATATGTATCAGTGTTCTCATTGTGGCACGCCTTATCCTCGAAAACGTCGTGTGGATGTGGCGCGCATGCGATGCGGTCGTTGTGGAGGACAATTGGATTTAGTGGCTGAAAATAGGACCTAGGACGGATGTTCTTGATAAAGAATTGTTCTATACTATTATTACAAAGAGAAAAAGAAAGGAGTGATTTCGATGAAATCACGGTTATACAGGCTCAAACAAGGGGAGATGGTTGCGGGAGTCCTCAACGGACTAGCAGATTCATTTGATTTGGATTTGAATCTCATTCGCGTTTTATTTGTTCTGATTGCAATCTTTAGCGGTGGAGGAATTGTAGTAGCCTATATCGTCTTTGCGGTCATTGTTCCATATCGCGATGCGATTGATCTGAGCAAGGGAAATGGAAGTCGAAAACGCAAAGAGGCGAAACCAGCTGACGACGACTTTATCTGGTAACAAACGAAGGTGACTGAGCGAAGGATGGCAGAGGTCTCTTAAAAGGATACTGTGTGAGTATGCTTTTGAGAGTTCACACGTTCATTTTCACTCAGTCTTTTTATTGTTTTCTACCTGGTGGAGGATAAAGAGTATGAGTAATCAGGGCGACGATGAAGGTCCGCGATTTCCATGGCTGAAAAGATTCTTGTTTGCCTTCTTCATATTGACTAAGATTTTTTGATTCTTACACGCCTTTGGCTGGGTTCTAGAATGAGAAATCTGCTATAATAGTATCAGTAATGGAAAGAAGGGGGTCAAGGATGGCCGTACGAGTAAAAGACCTGTTAGGTAAGGTTCGCGTGCAAGTCGTTTATGGAGATGATGAGCTCTTAAGTAAGGAAATCCGGACGTCAGATATTTCAAGACCGGGTCTTGAAATGACCGGATACTTTGATTACTATGCACCGGAGCGGATTCAATTAGTGGGGATGAAGGAGTGGTCTTATCTCCAACATATGACATCTCATAATCGCTACCAAGTGCTGAAAGAAATGTTTCGTCCAGAAACGCCTGTCATTATTGTTTCTAGAGGATTGGATATTCCTCAAGAGATGTTGCAGGCTGCCAAGGAAGAAGGCATTGCGATTTTACGTGGGAAAGCATCAACCAGTCGTCTCTCTGGAGAATTGTCCAATTACCTAGATATGCGTTTGGCAGAACGGACTAGCGTGCATGGTGTCCTCATGGACATCTATGGGATGGGGGTTCTGATTCAAGGAGACTCTGGAATTGGTAAGAGTGAGACGGCCTTAGAATTGGTTAAACGGGGTCACCGTTTGGTAGCAGATGACCGCGTGGACATTTATGCGCGTGATGAAATGACCCTTTGGGGTGAACCAGCGGAAATTCTTCGCCATCTCCTGGAGATTCGTGGAGTTGGTATCATTGATATTATGAGTCTCTACGGTGCCAGCGCAGTCAAGGATTCATCAGCTGTTCAATTGGCGGTTTATCTTGAAAATTACGATAAGACCAAAACCTTTGACCGTTTGGGGAATGGAGCAGATGAAATTTCTATTGCTGGAGTTTCCATTCCTCAAATTCGTATACCGGTTACGACTGGACGGAACATCTCGATTGTCATTGAAGCTGCTGCCATGAACTATCGCGCCAAACAGATGGGATTTGATGCAACCAAGACCTTCGAAAAACGGTTGTCTCAGTTGATTCAGGAGAATGGAGCTGCGGATGATTAACCCAGTTGCATTTGAAATTGGCCCACTCAGTATTCGTTGGTATGCACTTTGTATCGTCTCGGGCTTGATTCTCGCTGTTTATTTGGCCATGAAGGAAGCGCCACGTCGTCATATTCACTCTGATGATATTTTAGACTTTATTTTGATTGCTTTTCCTATATCCCTTGTTGGAGCCCGGCTTTATTATGTAGCTTTCCAGTGGTCCTATTATGCCGAGCATCCAGCCGAAATCATTGCCATTTGGAATGGGGGCATTGCCATCTATGGTGGCCTGCTAGCAGGAGCCTTGGTCATGTGGTTCTATTCTCGTCACAAGTTCATCCAAATGTTGGACTTTTTAGACGTAGCAGCACCGAGTGTCATGATTGCTCAAGCCATCGGTCGTTGGGGGAACTTTGTCAACCAAGAGGCCTACGGTGCGACGGTCAAGAGTCTGAATTATCTTCCGACTTGGATGCAAAAGCAGATGTATATTGATGGCGCCTACCGGCAACCGACTTTCCTATTTGAATCGGTTTGGAACGTGATCGGTTTCCTCTTGATACTGGTGCTTCGGCGGAAACCCCGATTCTTCAAACAGGGAGAAATCGCAGCCTTCTATTTAATTTGGTATGGTTGTGGTCGAATGGTCATCGAGGGAATGCGGACAGACAGTCTCATGTTTGCAGGGCTCAGAGTCTCACAATGGCTATCGGTTTTTCTCATTCTTGTGGGGGTCGGCATCATTCTATACCAACGAAAACGGACAGATGTTCCCTATTATCAATCGTAAATTAGTTTAAAGGAGTTTTCTACATGGTAGAATTGGCATTTACATTAGTGGGCTTAGCCCTCGTTGTTCTTATTATTTTCTTGATCTTCCTGGTTCGTAAAATTACCACTGTTGTTGGTGAAACCGAACAAACGATCAAGGTATTGACGTCTGATGTCAATGTGACCCTTCATCAAACCAATGATCTTTTAGCCAAGGTGAATGTCTTAACAGACGATATCAATGGTAAGGTAGCAACCTTGGATCCTCTCTTTGTAGCGGTGGCGGACTTATCAGAATCCGTTTCTGACTTGAATGCTTCTGCACGCGATTTAACTGCTCGTGCTAGTTCCGCAGGTAGCAGCGCAAAGGCATCCTTTGCATTAGGAATGTTGGGACGCTTCATGAATCGTAACAAAAAAAATAAAGAAAAAGCATAATAGAAAGCAGGTATCAACATGGGTAAATTTTCATCAATCGTATTAGGAGCACTTTCAGGAGCTGCTGTTGCTATTTATTTGAATTCTGAAAAAGGGAAAGTCGTTCGTGAAAAAGCAACAGATTTTATGAATGAGTTGAAAGAGAATCCAGAGGGCGTTCGTGATAACTTTGTTCAAACTGCGCAAGATTTTTCAGATCAAGCAGTTGCTCAATTTAACGATGTAAAAGGAAAAGTACAATCTGGTGAAATCAATGCGGATACAGTCGTTGAAGCTGTTCGTAGTAAATCACAAGATGCAGTTGCTTTCTCAACTGAGAAATTCCAAGAAATCAAAGACCTTTTGGCAAATGAAAACTTGTCTGCAAACGATATTGTTGAACAAGTGAAATCAAAAGTCAACCAAGGTGAAGAAATCGTGATCGAAATGGATGACGAAGCTGTTTTGGAAGTTGAACCAGTTGAAGAAGTCATTGAAGTCGAAGTTGTTGATGTAACGGAAGAGAGACCAGCAGACAAAGACGCAGAATAAGAACATAGAAAAGGAACGCGACCGATTGGTTGGGTTCCTTTTTGTGTAGGATAGTATTGTTTTGTCCTAGTTTGCTATAGGAAGTCAAGTGTCTTCTGGTTTTATAATAAGGGAAAAGGAGGTCGGGTATGAGAAAGATTGTATTTTTAGATGTGGATGGGACTTTGGTAGATTATCAAAACCGTTTGCCAGAATCTGCGCGCGCGGCTGTGCAAGCGGCGCGCGCAAACGGCCACTTGGTTTATGTGTGTACGGGTCGTAGTAAGGCGGAAATGCCTGACTTCCTCTGGGACCTTGGTCTGGATGGAATGATTGGGGCTAACGGTGGCTATGTCGAGCATGACGGACAAGTGGTTTTTCACCAGTCTATGGATGCGGTTCAAGAAGCCGCAGTGGTTGACTGGTTGTTGGCGCGGGATCTGCCTTTTTATCTAGAAAGTAATGATGGCCTTTTCGCCAGCGGCGATTTTAAGGAAAGGGTGGTGCCGGTCCTTCGGAAGTACGTAGCTAGTAAGGGGCAGGATCCGGATGAGGTGACGGTGGATGTGGCTTTTCATGGCATGCGTGATGGGGAGGAGCTTTATCGTGAGGGGGTCAATAAGATATCCTTTATTTTGGGGTCTTATGAGGATCATATGGCGTCGGCGGAGGCTTTTCCTGATTTAGTGGCTCATACCTGGGGAGGTCGTGGTGAGGAGGCACTTTTTGGAGACTTAGGTGTCAAGGATGTGGATAAGGCTGTGGCTGTTGAGCGCTTGGTAGGGTTTTTGGGCGCGTCTATGCACGATACCATTGCTTTTGGGGATGCTAAGATTGATATTCCTATGTTGGAGGCCTGTGAAATTGGTGTGGCTATGGGGAATAGTGGGCCTGAGATTTTGGCTATGGCAGATCTGGTGACGGATGATGTGGAAGCGGATGGGCTTTGGAATGCTTTTGTACGGTTAGGTTTGGTAGAAGCATGAAAAAAGATTTGTATTTGATGCGTCATGGGCAGACTTTGTTTAATGAGCAGAAGCGGGTGCAGGGAGCTTGTGATTCGCCCTTGACGGAACTTGGATGTGAGCAAGCGGCGCGTGCGGGGCAGTTTTTTGAGGAGCGGGGGATTGACTTTGATGCGCTGTATGCCTCGACGCAGGAACGTGCCTGTGATACGCTGGAAATTGTGACGGGGCGGACGGATTATGAGCGGCTGAAAGGGCTCAAGGAGTGGAATTTTGGACTGTTTGAAGGCCAACTGGAGTTTTTACAACCCAAGCGTCGACCAGGGGCTTTGTCCTTTGAAGACTTGCATGTGCCTTATGGTGGGGAATCCGTGAATCAAGTAAGCCAGCGGATGAAAAAGAGCTTGATAGGAATCATGGAGCGCGAGGACGGGCCGGTTTTGGTGGTCAGTCACGGTGGCGCTATTTGGGCCTTTATGTTGGCTTTGGGAGTGACGGAAAGACCAAAGGGGGCTCGATTTGGAAACTGCATGATTTGCCATTACGTGGTTGAGGACGGCCAGTTTGACTTGGTCGAGATGATTGATCCCTTGGCAAAGGAAGGGGAGCAGGTGATCAAACAATAGTTGGAGAGGCAAAGAAATCAGTGAACAGTAGTATAAAGAGCCGAGCGGATGCTTGGTTTTTTTAAACTTACAGTGATAGACGATATTTGGAACACCTCTAATAAGACGAAGTGGTTTAGGTAGTTTGAAGTCGCTTTTAGGAATTGGAATGGTTTTTAGATTGGAGGATTAGGTAAAATATATTTGTTCTTGAATCTGGTTGAGTAGGAAAAGATTGATGTGTGATGGCTGTGGAAAACTTTTGAAAAAATTTTTAAAAGTTTGTGGGAATGAATTCGTTTAGATTGTGAGTGAATATTTTACATATATGAAAATGTAGGAGATTGGGAGGTCATTAGTTTGAATCTTCGAGTTATTATTCGTGATCTTTTCGAACAAGTGAGCTAACATACTGATTCAATAGCGTAAATTTATAGATTGAATTTTTATAATTCGTTGTTTTGTCTTGTGAATATGTAAAAAATATCTACATTCTGTTTCTTATATGCAATAAATAGTTATTTAATTGGCTCTCTTTAATAGTTTTAGGTATAAAACTAAGTCTTTATACAAATCGAAAGTAATTGTTCAAATAATGACCAGGATTCCCTAAATAGATTAAATATGTGAAAAACCGGCGTGAAAATAAAACACGCCGATCAGGTTGCCCACAATGTTGATTGCATTTG
>Cebus_capucinus_imitator_PRJNA485217_SSR118__coassemble_244_pt1 | contig 24358 bp, 25 predicted proteins | sample Cebus_capucinus_imitator_PRJNA485217_SSR118__metabat2_low_PE_001 | metagenome-assembled genome bin Cebus_capucinus_imitator_PRJNA485217_SSR118
ACAGGTCCTTTTTACTTACCCCAAGGTCCGGGGGACCTTTTTAATCGGCAGATAGGGAAAGGACCTGAAGGTCCTTTTTGCCTACCCCAAGGTCCGGGGGACCTTTTTAATCGGCAGACTGGAAAAGGACCTGAAGGTCCTTTTTGCCTACTCAAAGGTCCGGGGTACAATTTCAATCTGCAGATAGGGAAAGGACCTACAGGTCCTTTTTACTTACCCCAAGGTCCGGGGGACCTTTTTAAGTTGCGAATTGGAAGCGCCGGCAGGCGCTTTTTTTTGATGTAGGTTCGGTATCGATAGGAGATGATGAGAGCACAAGAAGGACCAGTAGATTTGGTCCTTCTTGTGCTTTATTTTACTTTTCCGCCTTCGACTACGATGTCGTCTGCTTTGGCAGACTCACCGTAAGCTGGTTTGAGCGTTTCTTCGTAGTTTTTGTGGAAGAAGTTTTCTTTACCAAGTTTTTCGATTTCTTGGTTGATGTAGTCTAAGAGTTCTTTGTTGCCTTTTTGTACGGCGGGAGCAATCGTATCCACATCGCCGAGTGATGTAATGCCGACTGTGAAGCCTTTGTTTTCACGAGCCCAAGCCAGTACTTCGGTATTGTCTGTAGAAAAAGCATCGCCACGCCCGTCTAAAAGGGCGTTGTAAGCATCACTGTATTGGTCAAATTTCAACAGTTTTACTTCTGGGTGATTCTTTTCAAAATAGGTTTCAGCGGTTGTTCCTTTGGTAATGATCAGGGTTTTACCTTTTAAGTCTTCCACTTTTTCAATTTTGGCAGAGTCTGGTGAAACCACACCGAGGGATACTTTCATGTAAGGAGCAGCAAAGTCCACTTGCTCCTTACGTTCAGGCGTCACCGTGAAGTTGGCTAAGGTGATGTCGACCTTGTTTGAAATCAAGTATTCTGCACGGTTGGCTGCGTCAACTGGCAAGTATTCTACTTTTACCCCCAAGTCTTTAGCGAGTTGGTTTCCAAAATAAATGTCGTAACCCTGATAGTTTCCTTGTTCATCTACGTAACCAAATGGTTTTTTATCTGAGAAAACGGCAATTCGAAGAACGCCAGATTTTTTAATTTCTTCAATACTGCGCGCTTGGCTAGCCGAGGCTTTAGGTGTGCCAGCAGCTGGTTTGCTTGGACTGGCTTGGTTGCTTCCGCAAGCGAAGAGGAGAAAGGCGGTTAAGAAAGATACGATAGCAAAGGTGAGTTTTTTCATAAGAACCTCCAAAAATTAAATATAACCTAAATTAGAAAAATCAAAGACATTGAGGAATTCTTTTGCTCTTTGAGTCTGAGGATAATTGAAGAAGTCTTTTGGTGTGGCTTCTTCAACGATATACCCTTGATCCATGAAGATAATGCGGTCAGCGATGGCTTGTGCGAACTGCAATTCGTGGGTGACCAGAATCATGGTTCGACCTTCTTTAGCTAGTTGGCTGATCAAATCCAGCACCTCTCGAACCATTTCAGGATCCAGTGATGCGGTCACCTCGTCGAAGAGAATCAGCTCGGGATGGAGCAGAAGGGTGCGGACAATGGCGACCCGTTGTTTCTGCCCACCGGACAATTCCCGTGGATAAGCCGTGACTTTTTCTAAAAGTCCGACGCGCTTTAAGAGAGCTTTGGCCTCTTCCTCGACCTCTTTTCGATCTCGCCCTTGAACCTTAGTCGGTGCCAGCAAAAGATTTTCTAAAACATTCAAATGAGGAAAAAGGTCGTAGGATTGAAAGACCATGCCAATACGCTGGCGGAAACGATGCAACTCCTTAGGATTTTCATGGATGTCCTGTCCTTCTAAGAGAATCTTGCCGGATTGAATTTCTTCTAATCCGTTGATGCAACGAAGGAGAGTGGATTTACCGCAACCAGATGGTCCTAGAATGACCACGACCTCGCCTTTTTCCACAGACAGGGAGATCCCCTTTAGGATTTCCTGGTTAGAAAAGGACTTCTTAAGCTCTTGTATTTCCAATAGGGTGTTAGGCATTGACCCACCTCCTTTCAAGATGACTGGCTAATAGTGAAATGGGGTAACAGATTAAAAAATAGAGTAAAAAGATAGTGGCATAAACCCAGAGAGAGGCACTAGGTGAGCTTAGACGATTGCTATCGATGATTTGCTGACCGACCTTGAGGACTTCGACAACCCCAATCAAAATCACCAGAGAAGTGGTTTTGATCATACGTGTGATGAGGTTGATGGCTTGGGGTAAGAGTTGTCTTAAAATTTGAGGTATGAGGACATAGCGATAAATTTGTCCTTGTTCCAAGCCTAGAGCCATAGCCGATTCGATTTGGTGACGTGGAATTGAGGTCATAGCCCCGCGGACCAGGTCCCCCATTTCAGCTGTACCCCAGAGAGAAAAAACGATAATGGCTGAAGTGAAGCCAGAAATGTTGATATTAAAGGTTCTAGCAAGGCCAAAGTAGACCAGAAAGAGCAAGACCAGTTGGGGCATGATCCGGATACATTCCAGATAGACTCGGCTGAGCCAGCGAACCCAGCTTTTCTTGGAAGTCATGATGATTCCAAAAATGGTTCCGAGTATCATGGAAATGAAAACCGCAATGGCGGCAATGGCGATGGTCGTGCCCAGGCCAGTAAAGATTCGAGATAGATTATTTCCCTGGAAGAGTACGTGTATTCCCATATCCTGCATAACGAACCCTCCTTTCTAGCCAGGACGCAGCAAGTGATAGTGGTAAGAGAATAAGGAGGTAGGCAAAAACCAGAGACAGCAAGGCCTCATCTGTTTCGTAGTAGATACCAATCAAATCCTTGGCCACATACATGAGGTCTGCCAAGGCAATAGTAGAGAAAACAGAGGTTTCTTTAATCAAGAAAATGAGGTTGGCTGTAAAAGATGGTAAGGTTACTGCCCAGGCTTGGGGCAGGATCACATAGCGTAATAAATCTTTTTCACGTAGACCTAGAGCCAGGCCCATCTGTATTTGGTTTTTGGTTACCGACTCTAATCCGCTTCGGAAGGATTCAGCCATGTAAGAGCCACCGAGAAAGGTCAGTCCCGCAATGGCACAAACCTCAGCGGATAAAACTACTCCTAATTTAGGAAGACCAAAATAGAGAAAGAAGAGTTGAATCAAAAGTGGTGTATTCCGAGAGAGCTCAATATAGACTTGGCTCAACGGTGATAAGATTGGAATCTTGTAGTAGCGGATCAGGCTGACGACCAAGCCCAATAAAATCGAACCGCTAATCCCCCAGAAGGCCAGATTTAAGGTTAGAAGCAGAGCCTGCCAGTAGAGCGGCCAGGTTTGAATAATAAAGTTCCAGTTCACAGCTACCTCCTATAGAATTCATGTAAAATAAGAGTATCACAATTGAAAATAAAACCGAAGAATATATTTTTTATCACGGTGATAAGAATTTTCTATAGGTTCACTGGTCTCATATTCTGAACATTCCCACCAATTCGATGGGATAATAGGAAAAGGACCCGGTAAGGATCCTTTTATTCTGGCAAAATAGCAATGGCACGGACGGGTGATCCACCGGTTTCTTTCCAGTTAGGGTAGGCAATTGAAATCAGAGAACCAGTCGCTGGGACTTGGTCTAGGTTATTCAAGTTTTCAACCTGGAAGCGGTCCTGTTCCAATAAATACAGTTCATTGTAGAGGAAGCCAGATTCCGCTGCCCGAACGCCCGCATCAGTATCCAGGGTTTCGTGTCCGATGGCTTTGACATCACGTTCTTCAATCAAGAATTGAATGGCTTCTTTGCTCCAACCGGGTGTATGTTGAACTCCAGCGTCATCCAGATTTCGGACGGCGTCAGTATTCGGCCAACGTTTGGACCAGTCTGAACGAAAGGCGACAAAAGATTCTGGAAGAATCTGACCATGTTGCTTTTCAAAGTCTAGAATGTCTTCCTTGGTTAATTCGTAGTCGGGATTTTCGGACACCTTGTGTGACAAATCGATCACGTAGAGGGGCAGGAGGAGATCCTTGAGTGCAATTTCTTCCAGGTGGCGTCCGCCTCTTGCGAAGTGAACCGGCGCATCAATATGCGTACCATATTGTGTCACGACCGTAAATTGGTCGACTAAAAAGCCATCATCTAAGGTAAAGAGCCTTTCTTTTTTCAGTTCTGGAAGGGCAGGAAATCGCGGAGAGTCTTCGTCAATCTGATGGGTCAAGTCAACCCATGGTAAGCTTTTCACGGAGTGGTAAATTGAAAGTAAATCTGTCATAAAGTGAGCCTCCTGTTTTTTAGACTAGTTTTATTATAGGGGAGAGGGTGTACAGGGTCAATGCTTGGCACTATACCAATTTATTATAGCTGGTTCAAGGGGGGAGGTATAATCAGCTAAATTTAGAAAATTGCAACGGGAGGGGTATGATATAATAAATGTAAAAGAAAGCGTTTGAAGGGAGTTTTCATTATGGCAGTGAAAGATTTTATGACTCGTCGTGTGGTCTACATTAGCCCAGATACTACGATTGCGCATGCGGCGGATATGATGCGCGAGCAGGGCTTGCACCGTCTGCCGGTCATCGAAAATGACCGCTTGGTGGGCTTGGTGACGGAAGGGACGATTGCAGAGGCGAGTCCGTCTAAGGCGACCAGTCTGTCCATCTATGAAATGAACTACTTGCTCAACAAGACCAAGGTCAAGGATGTCATGATCCGTGATGTGGTGACTATCTCGCCATTCGATAGTTTGGAGGATGCCACTTATTTGATGCTCAAGCACAAGGTGGGGATTTTGCCCGTGGTCGATTATGGGCAGGTCCATGGAGTCATTACGGACAGAGATGTGTTCAAAGCCTTCCTATTGGTTGCCGGTTACGGTGAAGAGGGTACGCGTTTCCGTTTGGTGACGGATGATACCGTTGGACGATTGGAAAAGGTAGTGCACCTCATTTCTGAGCAGAACTTGAACATCGCTTCAGCTGTAAATATGCCAACCAAAGATGATAAAGTGGTCATCGAGGTTCAAGTCGAAGGGACGGTTGATATGGACCGGATGAAGGCTTCCTTTGAAGAAAATGGTTTCCGTGTGGATGATGTGACACGAACCAGTAATAAGAGTTTGTAAGAGGGTGAATCTCTAACAACTTGTTCTATTGAGGGGCTGACTGACAAGACGATTGGTTGATGGATTGAGGAAGGCTCCTATTTCAATAGAGTAGAAAAAGTCGCTAGTTTGATAGGCTAGCGACTTTTTTATTTATTTATTTTTGAATGGGTTGTTTGTTTTCGTCTAGAGTCCAGCCTTCACCCAAGATTTCATGGGCATCGGTGATGGTGGTAAAGGCGTGTGGATCGACGCGTTGAATGATTTCTTTCATTTGAGCGATTTCATTACGAGCAACCACACAGTAAACGACGTCGAATTCCTGTTTGCTATAATTTCCTTGGCCTTTTAGGAGGGTGACACTGCGATCCAATTCGTCTTGAACCAGTTGGGCGATTTCCTTGGATTTGGGTGTCACGATCATAAAGCCTTTACCGACATAGCCGGCTCCTTCAGCAATGGCATCGATGACACGAGTAGCGATGAAGACGAATAGAAGGGTGTAGGCGACGCGACGAACATCTTGAAAGACAATGAGGACGCAGGCTAGTACACATCCATCCACGACCAGCATGAGTCTTCCCATAGAAATATTGGTGTATTTAGCTGCGATACGGGCTACGATATCAGTTCCACCAGTGGTTCCTCCGACATTAAAGATAATGCCGAGTCCGACACCGATGGTGATTCCTGCAATCAAGGAGACAATCATCAGGTCTCCTTTGAAATCCAGATTTAAGGGAATCTGCTCAAATACCCAGAGCCAAGCGGAGACAGAAAGCGTCCCGATGAGGCTGTAGTAGAGGGTTCGAGATCCTAGAATGCGCCAAGCAATGATAAAGAGGGGCACATTGATAATCAGGTTCATGAGGGAAACTGGAATGTTGAAGAGGTAGTAGGTGATCAGGGTGATACCGGTTGCTCCGCCTTCGAAGAGGTGATTGGGAATAACCAGGTAATTAATCCCGAAAGCAAAGATCGCAGCACCCAATATAATGGTTAGAATGTGTTTGATTTTCATGATCTTCTCCTTGAAACTTTTCCTATCTCTATTTTAGCAAATCTTATGGTCTTTGTAAGCGAATCCGTCAATTGTAAGTAGGAAAATAAGCGCATTTTTGATAAAATAGAAGGTAGAAAATGGGAGATGTTTATGACCTTAGGATTATTAATTACGTTTGAAGGACCAGATGGATCTGGTAAGTCTAGTGTACTTGAATCAGTCGCACAAGAATTTCAAAAACAGGGACGCGAAGTAGTGATTACACGCGAACCAGGTGGTGTCCCGATTGCCGAGAAAATTCGTGATGTTATTTTGAATACTGCTCATACAGAAATGGATGAGAAGACCGAACTACTTTTATATATTGCTGCTCGTAGACAACATTTGGCTGAACGTGTCCTGCCAGCTCTCCGTGATGGGAAGGTCGTCTTAATGGATCGTTTTATCGATAGTTCCATTGCTTATCAAGGTTATGGCCGAGGACTCTCAATTTTTGATATTAATTGGCTCAATGATTACGCAACGGATGGCATTCGACCAGATTTAACCTTGTATTTTGACTTAGATGTTGAAATTGGTTTGGAGCGCATCGCTAAAAGTGAGGATCGAAAGGCCGATCGTTTAGACAAAGAAGGAATCGAATGGCATCGTCGCGTTCGGGAAGGGTATCTGTCTTTGGTAGAGGAAGAACCAGAACGCTTCGTTAAAATTGATGCCAGCAAAAGTAAGGAGGCTGTCTTAGCAGACTCACTGGCTATCTTACATGATAAATTAGAGGAAGCATGAAGCGGGAAGAATTAGCAGCTATTCAACCACAATTATTAAAAACATTTGAACGGATTTTAGGTGGCGGGCGGATTCATCATGCCTATCTCTTTTCAGGGGAATTTGCTAGTTTTGAGATGGCCATCTTTATCAGTCAAGCCCTTTTTTGCACGAATAAAGAAGGAGTCCTCCCCTGTGGACATTGTCGGGCTTGTCAGTTGATTGCTCAAGATGAGTTTTCAGATGTAACCGTTGTTCAACCAGTGAATGGGATTATTAAAACGGACCGTGTGAGAGAATTGGTCAAGTCTTTTTCACAAAGTGGGGTGGAAGGTTCCAAGCAAGTCTTTATCATCCGACAAGCAGATCGCATGCATGTCAACGCTGCCAACTCTCTTTTGAAGGTCATTGAAGAGCCGTCTAGTGAAATCTATGTTTTCTTCTTAACAGCGGAACAAGAAATGATTTTGCCGACCATTAAAAGTCGGACACAGATTTTTCAGTTCCCTAAAAACGAAAGCTACTTAGAGCATATGTTGGAAGAGAATGGATTATTAAAGGACCAAGCGCGTATCGTGGCTCGTTATGCCAGGTCTTTGGAAGAGGCGAAAACTCTCTCTCAAGAGAAATTCTTTTTTGACTTGGCTGATGAAGCACGGCGATTTGTTTCTGATTTATCACAGAGACCGAATCGTGCCTTTCTAAGAGCCTCTCTTTTGACGTCAAAAGCAGATGATAAAGAGAAACAAGAGATGGTCTGGCGATTATTGGAACAATTATTAGCAGAGCAAGTCTCGAGCAAGCAAGGGCGAGCATTATTGCTAGGCCTTCATCAAGCAAGACAGATGAACCGTTCCAATGTCCCCTTTCAAGCCTGCCTAGAATTTGCGACATATAAAATATAAAAAGATAAAGGAGGAACATGCGTGAAGAAAAAAGAAATTTTCGATGCTTTAGATGACTTTAGTCAAAATCTATTTCAAACCATTGCAGAAGTGGATCAAATAAAAACGCATTTAAAAAAGGTCATTGAAGAAAATACAAACTTACGACTAGAGAATGAAAAGCTTCGCCAGCGCCTGGGTGAGATGATTGCTCAAGAAGAGAAACAGAGCAAAGTAGGGAAAAACACCAAGGGACGCGATGGTTTGGAAGCCATTTATGATGATGGTTTTCATGTATGTAATGCCTTCTATGGTCAACGATTAGATGCGGAAGGGACATGCATGCTCTGTGATGAGCTGCTTTATAGGTAAGAAGCATGCAGATACAAAGAAGTTTTAAAGATCAGACTAGCAGTGGAAGCCTTTATTTGGTACCAACGCCGATTGGTAATTTAGAAGATATGACCTTTCGCGCCATTGATACATTGAAGCGTGTCGACTTGATTGCGTCGGAAGATACGCGTAATACCGGTCTTTTGCTTAAACATTTTGACATTGAAACACCGCAAATGTCCTTTCATGAACACAATGCTAAGGAAAAAATTCCCTATTTATTAGAGCAATTACAAGCAGGGAAGAATGTGGCGCAGGTTTCGGATGCTGGTCTTCCTTCTATTTCTGACCCCGGTCAAGATCTAGTTGAGGCAGCCATAGAAGCAGAGATAACAGTGGTTCCCTTACCAGGTCCCTCGGCTGGTATTACAGCTTTGATTGCATCTGGACTCCAACCTCAACCTCATACTTTTTATGGATTTTTACCACGAAAAGCGGGCCAACAAAAATCTTTTCTAGAGGAGAAAAAGACCTATCCGGAGACTCAGATATTTTACGAATCTCCTTATCGAGTGGGCGATACATTAAAGAATATGTTAGCTGTTTACGGAGACCGTCGGGTTGTTCTGGTACGAGAGTTAACTAAAATATATGAGGAATTCCAACGAGGTCACATTTCTGAATTACTGGTTCATCTAGAAGAGACACCGGCTAAAGGAGAGTGCTTACTGATTGTTGAAGGCGCACAAGCAAAAGAAGAGGAAGCCTTGAGTGACGCGCAACTCTTTGAGCGAATTGACGACTTGGTAGCATCGGGCGTGAAAAAAAATCAAGCTATTAAAGAAGTTGCTAAGTCCAATGGTCTTACCAAAAGTGATCTTTATGCGCGCTATCATCAAGAGGACTAGTCATGGCTATACTAAATGAATGGATTTACACCTCTCCGCTTGGGGAGGTCCTTTTGATAGCGGATGACGAAGGATTAGAAGGTATTTGGTTTTTGGGACAAAAGTTCGAGGCGGCAGGTATCAGTCTTTCTAGAAAAAAACAACGGAATCGGATTATTGATTGCACCATCAATTGGTTAGATACCTATTTTGCTGGACAAGAATCAGATCCAACTGCATTACCCATCAAAGATAAGGGAACCATGTTTCAGCGGCGCGTGTGGAAAGAGATTGCAAGGATTCCCTATGGCCAGACAACTTCCTATAAAGAGATAGCTGAAAGGTTAGCGATTCGATCTGCACAAGCAGTTGGAGGAGCGGTAGGAAGAAATCCATATTCCATTTTGATTCCTTGTCATCGTGTTTTAGATAGCAAAGGGAACCTATGTGGCTATGCTGGAGGATTGGAAAAGAAAAAAGCCTTACTCGATTTAGAAGGCGCAAACTATAGAGGAGAAAAAGATGATTGAATTTTATGAGTACCCAAAATGTTCGACTTGCCGAAAGGCTAAGGCAGAACTCAATCAGTTAGGGCTAACCTTTGAAGATAAAGATATTACCAAGGAGGCGCCTAGCAAAGACTTGCTCCTTTCTTGGATGAAAGTTGGCGAGTTTCCTGTAAAGTCATACTTTAATACATCTGGAATCAAATACCGAGAATTGGGCTTAAAGGATAAGGTTCCACATTTATCTATGGAAGAAGCGGCAGAAATATTGTCGACTGATGGGATGTTGATCAAGCGTCCAATTTTGCTTGTGGATGGAAAGGTTCGACAAATTGGATATCGAACCAGTTATGAGGAATTGGGGTTGTAAGATGGTTCTGTCAAAAAAACGCGCACGTTATGTGCTAGAAGAAATGATTGCTCTTTTTCCTGATGCCAAGCCGAGCTTAGATTTTACCAATACTTTTGAGCTCTTAGTAGCGGTCATGCTTTCTGCTCAGACAACGGATGCAGCAGTCAATAAGGCAACACCGGCCTTGTTTAAGGCTTATCCGACTCCGGAGGCCATGGCTGCTGCGGAAGTCGAAGAGATTGCGCCTTATATTTCGCGATTAGGTCTTTATCGCAATAAGGCAAAGTTTCTTAAACAATGTGCCCAGCAGCTTCTGGATAATTTTGATGGTCAGGTTCCACAGACACGAGAAGAGTTGACTTCCTTGGCTGGCGTCGGTCGTAAAACGGCCAATGTGGTCATGTCTGTTGGCTTTGGCATTCCAGCTTTTGCAGTAGACACTCATGTAGAGCGGATTTGTAAGCATCACGACATTGTTAAAAAATCGGCGACTCCATTAGAGGTGGAAAAACGGGTCATGGAAGTTTTACCTCCCGAGCGTTGGTTGCCGGCACACCAGGCTTTGATTTATTTTGGGCGGGCGATCTGCCATCCTAAGAACCCAGAGTGTCATGACTATCCTCAGTTATATGATTTTAGTCATGCATAAAAAAGTCTTGACAGTCATCTTAGATGTGCTATAATTTTTGTAGATTTATTTTACGGAGGACCTGCCCATGAACAACTAAGTCATGTTTTAAAAGAGAAAAACGTCGCATCTACTGTATTGCACTGTTCTTTGATGACATGATTTAGTTGATTTATGAGGCTGTGTCCAAAAGGGAATACGATTGTATTCTATTTTGTATGGAGTCTTTGTCATCGATGAGGGCTCTTTTTGTGTGCCCGAGCAGTGGAATCTCCCGCAGAAAAGGAGGCTCTATGATAGATATTCACACACTTCAATTAAGACATCAGAAGGATTTACGAGTTCTTGTGCCTGAATATTCTTTGACCATTCAGGCAGGGGATAAATTAGCCTTGATTGGGGAGGAAGGAAATGGAAAATCGACCTTACTCAAGTTCCTCTACGACAAGAATTTAGTAGCAGATTATGTGGACTGGTCGGGCTCCATCCAATCTACTTTTTCACGAGCAGGATATCTTCCACAAATGTTTACTCAAACATTAGATGCCGTGACCTTGTACGATTACTTTTTCTTGGATGAAGACATTGATTTTGCTCGTCTCTATCGGCTTGCTGGGCAAGTAGGTTTTGATAGTGAACGTCTGGCAAGTCATCAGACGATTGGAAGTTTATCAGGTGGAGAGCGCCTCAAGGTACAACTCTTGAAATTGCTCTCCACTCCACATGATATCCTCTTTTTGGATGAACCGAGTAATGATATGGATCTGGAGACCTTGAAATGGTTGGAAGGTTATATTGCAAGCGCTAAGGAAACCATCGTCTTTATTTCCCATGATCCTGAATTTTTGAGTCGGACAGCCAATCGTATTCTCCATTTGGAGATGCTCAAGAAGAAAAGGGAAGCTCAGATTGCTCTTGCCAATGTCGATTATGAGACCTATGTGATGGAGCGACAAAATCGACTAGAAAAACAAAGGCAACAGGCGATCAATGACCGCAAGGAATTTTCCAAGAAGGAAGCTCGATTCAAACGGGTTCACGACTCGGTTCAGCACGCGCTGCGTGAAATGCACGATTCCACTCAAGGGCGTTTATTAGCCAAAAAGATGCACGCAGTTAAGGCAAAAGAAGGCCTATTAAAAAGAGAGGAGAAGGAGTTAACAGAACGTCCGGATCAGGAAGCGGCCATTGATTTGTTCTTTGAGAGAGGCAGCCAGCTTTCTAGAGATAAGGTTCTATTGCAAGTAGAAAAAGAAGTTGTGAGGAGAGGTGAGAAGGTTATCCTTCCTTCGATTTCATGGACGCTTAAGAGTGGACAGAAGGTAGCCATTACGGGCCAAAATGGTCTTGGAAAAACGAGTTTTCTCAAGCACCTGTTGGACAAAGCGAAAGGACGTTCTACACTCAAGGTGGCTTACATGCCACAAAACTATGAAGAAGCGTTAGAGATGGGGCTATCTCCTCTGGACTTTCTTTCCCCTAATGGAAAAAAAGAGGAGAAGGAAATTGTGAGGAGTCGCCTGGCCAGTTTGCAGTTCACTCGGGATGAGATTTATCATGAGATGAGGGACTTGTCTGGTGGTCAGATGGCCAAGGTTTTGCTCCTCTATTTGGTCTTGAGTCAGCCGGATCTGTTGATTTTGGATGAGCCGACGCGGAATTTGTCGCCGCTGAGTCATGAGCAAGTTGTCAAGCTCTTTCAGGACTTTCAGGGGACTTTGGTTTGCGTCTCGCATGATCGGCGTTTTATGGACCAGGTTTGTGATCAGGTCTATGAGTTGACGCCGGAGGGATTGGTAGAAAAATAAAAAGAGCTCCCAGGCTCTTTTTACAAATCGATTTCCATAACAATAGGTGTGTGGTCCTGACGTGCTCCGGAGTTGATCATGTCAGATTTGGTGACCTTATCAGCTAAGCGGTCGCTGACCAACCAGTAGTCGATTCTCCAGCCGCTGTTGTTGATTTTGCTGGTCTTACTGCGTTGAGCCCACCAGGTGTATTGACCTGGGACAGGACCATGCAAGTGGCGGAAGGTATCGGTGAAACCTTGGCTCAGCAAATGAGTAAAGCCGGCACGTTCTTCGTCGGTAAATCCTGGTGAGCGGCGGTTGCTGGCTGGATTTGCCAAGTCGATTTCCTCGTGGGCCACATTGTAGTCACCAGTTGCAAGCACAGGTTTTTGCGCGTCCAAGCCAGCCAAATAGTCTGCATACTGACGGTCCCAGACTTGACGGTCTTCCAAGCGTTTGAGGCCATCGCCTGCATTTGGTGTGTAGACCGTTGTGACGAAAAAGCCCTCAAATTCCAAGGTAATCATCCGGCCTTCCACATCCATGGTAGTTGGCGCTCCGATTTCAGGGAAGGTCACAACTGGATCCAAATCCTCCTTATAGAGAAACATGGTTCCAGCGTAGCCTTTACGGGCAGGTTCTACCGAAGAGCGCCAGGTGTTTTTATAGTGGGGAAAGCGCTCATTTAAAATCTCCAAATGTTTTTTGGTTGGTCCTTTGGCAGACAGTTTGGTCTCTTGAATGGCGATGATGTCTGCGTCCTCGGCAGCCAAGGTGTCCAGAACAGCTTGAGAGAGTTGGGCACGAGCAGAATCGCTGGTTAATGCGGCGTTTAGGGAATCAATATTCCAAGAAATAAGTTTCATGATCAGGTTCCTTTAATTTTTTACTAGGTCTATTATAGCAGAATTCCCTTATGGAGTTTGGGCATGTGTCTTGAAATGACTTTGAAATTTTTCTATAATAGTCGCATGAAATTCTATTCTTATGATTATGTGACAGGTCAAATTTCGACTGTCAACTGGCTCTTTATTGGGTCTTTCGTTGTCTTTTTGGGCTTGGTTCTCTTTTTTTCATTTAAGTATGCTCATGAAAAGCGAGATACCAAATTTCGAGAATTGGTGATTATCTTTGCTTTAGCTGCGATTGCTGTAGCCCTGATGGGACTGGGACAGTACCAAACGAATCAAAATACGGATAATCAGTACCGCACCTCTCTTCATTTTATAGAAGTGATTTCTCAACAGTTAAACGTTAAAAAGTCTGAGGTTTATGTCAATACCAGTGCTGCGACGGACGGGGCGATTGTAAAGGTAAAAGATCATTTTTATCGCGTTTTAGCCGGAGGCGAGCCGGATAGCTACCTACTGGAAAAACTGGAATTAGAGAATCCAAAAATTGAGATTGTGGAGGCGAACAAATGACGATACAGTATTGGGAAGTTGCGCTAAAATTGGCGATTGGGCTCTTGTCCTTGGTTTTCGTCATCAATATTTCAGGCAAGGGGAACTTGGCACCAAACTCGGCTAGTGACCAGGTGCAGAACTATGTGCTGGGGGGAATTATCGGGGGTGTGATTTATTCACCTGCCATTACGGTCTTCCAGTTCATTATCATTCTCTTGATTTGGGCCATTTTGGTGCTCAGTCTTAAGTGGCTCAAAACCAATAATAACTGGGTCAAGAAGGTGGTGGATGGACAACCGGTTCTCTTGATTAAAAATGGGAAAGTGGATCCGGAGGCCTGCCGCTCAGTTGGTCTAACTGCTTCCGATGTGGCGCTCAAGCTTCGTGGGCAGGGGATTTTCCAGCTCAAGCTGGTCAAGCGGGCGGTTCTAGAACAGAACGGTCAGATGGTCGTGGTGCAGATGGGGGATGAAAATCCTAAGTATCCCATTATCACGGATGGGGTCATTCAAACTGATGTGCTTGAGACTATTGGAAAGACTGAGGAATGGCTCCTGGATACCTTGGGAAAAGATGGTTATCCAAATGTGTCCGATATTTTTATTGCGGAATACGATAAGGGGCTGGTCAAGGTCGTGACCTATTAAAACCTATTAAACTTGAAAAGCTGCTGACAGAGCGGCTTTTTTTCTTAGTCGCCTTAGTCTGTCCATTTATGGTATAATGAAGTGTTAACAAAACGAGGTTTCATTAGCCTTAGAAGGAAGTTTTACATGTCTGAAAAGAATTTTTATATTACAACCCCCATTTACTATCCAAGTGGGAAACTCCATATCGGTTCTGCCTACACCACCATTGCCTGTGACGTTTTAGCACGCTACAAACGCCACATGGGCTACGATGTCTTTTATTTAACTGGACTCGATGAACACGGTCAGAAAATCCAACAAAAAGCAGAAGAAGCAGGCATTACGCCTCAAGCTTATGTGGACGGTATGGCGGTTGGCGTCAAAGAACTTTGGGAGCTCCTTGATATCTCTTACGACAAGTTTATTCGTACAACCGACGACTACCATGAAGCGGTGGTTGCTCAAGTCTTTGAACGCCTCTTGGCTCAAGACGATATCTACTTGGGTGAATATGCAGGCTGGTATTCTGTTTCAGACGAAGAATTCTTTACAGAAAGTCAATTGGAAGAAGTTTTCCGTGATGAAAACGGCAAGGTAACTGGCGGTATCGCACCGTCTGGACACGAAGTCGAGTGGGTTTCTGAAGAATCTTATTTCCTCCGCTTAGGCAAATACCAAGATCGCTTGGTCGCATTCTTCAAGTCACATCCAGAGTTCATCACACCAGACGGCCGTCTCAACGAGATGCTCCGCAACTTTATCGAACCAGGTCTGGAAGACTTAGCCGTTTCTCGGACAACCTTTACCTGGGGAGTGCCGGTGCCATCAAATCCAAAACACGTGGTCTACGTATGGATTGATGCCCTTCTCAACTATGCGACAGCTCTCGGTTACGGCCAAGCAGACGATGCCAATTTCAAGAAATTCTGGGAAAACGGTACAGTCTTCCACATGGTCGGCAAAGACATCCTCCGTTTCCACTCCATCTACTGGCCTATCCTTCTCATGATGCTAGACATTCCATTGCCTGAGCGCCTCATCGCCCACGGTTGGTTCGTTATGCAAGACGGCAAAATGTCCAAATCAAAAGGGAACGTGGTCTATCCAGAAATGTTGGTTGAGCGCTACGGACTCGATCCCCTTCGCTACTACCTTATGCGTAGCCTCCCAGTCGGTTCAGACGGAACCTTCACACCAGAAGACTACGTCGGCCGGATCAACTACGAACTGGCTAACGACCTAGGGAACCTCCTCAACCGGACCGTCGCTATGGTCAACAAGTATTTCGATGGAAAAGTCCCATCACTTTCTGGGGAGAAGACCGAATTTGACGACGCCTTAGAAGAAGTTTCTGCTACCGCGGTTGCCAACTATTACAAACACATGGAAAACGTCGACTATCCACGCGCTTTAGAAGCCGTATGGTCCCTTATCGCACGGACCAACAAGTACATCGATGAAACCGCGCCATGGATCCTCGCCAAAGATGAAGCAGCACAACCGCAACTCGCCAGTGTCATGGCTCATTTAGTAGCCAGTCTTCGTGTGGTGGCTCACATGATTGAACCATTTATGATGGGAACCTCCGCAGCTATCCTTGAACAATTAGGTCTGCCAACAGTGACCAGTCTCGAGAACTTGTCATTGACTGATTTACCAGAAGATTTGACAGTGGTTGCCAAAGGAACTCCTATCTTTCCACGTCTGGATATGGATCAAGAGATTGCCTACATCAAAGAAGAAATGGCTGCAGGTAAACCAGCTGTAGAAAAAGAGTGGGTTCCAGAAGAAGTGGAACTCAAGCTCAACAAAAAAGCTATTAAATTTGAAGACTTTGATGCCTCAGAAATCCGTGTAGCGGAAGTCAAAGAAGTTTCTAAAGTCGAAGGCTCAGACAAACTCCTTCAATTCCGCCTGGATGCAGGTGATGGAGAAGACCGTCAAATCTTGTCTGGTATTGCCAAATACTATCCAAATGAACAAGAATTGGTGGGCAAGAAAGTGCAAATCGTTGCCAACCTCAAACCACGTAAGATGATGGGACGCATCAGTCAAGGGATGATCCTGTCAGCTGAACATGGAGACCAATTGACTCTTCTAACGGTTGATCCAGCTGTACCAAACGGATCCATTATTGGATAAGAGACAAATAAAAAGCGAATCGCCCGATTCGCTTTTTGCTATTTCTTAAAGGTTGTATGTCAGCAAGTCTTTGCTGGTTGAAGTGAAGAGTTTGAAGCCATCTTTTGTTACCACACCGCAATCTTCAATGCGGACACCGACCTTACCAGGGATGTAGACACCTGGTTCAACCGAGAAGCACATGCCTTCTTGGATGACCATATCGTTCCCTTCCATAATTGATGGGAATTCATGGACGTCCATTCCGATACCGTGTCCCAGACGGTGGTTGAAGTATTGACCGTAACCAGCATCCTCAATCACTTGGCGGGCAGCGCGGTCGATATCATGGGCAGTCACACCTGGCTTAATCATGGCAAGGGCTGCTTCTTGAGCTTTCAAGACCAAATGGTAAATTTCTTTTTGGAAGTCGCTTGGTTGACCGATAGCAATGGTACGAGTCATATCAGAGCAGTAGCCCAAGGTTTTGATTCCAAGGTCAAAGAGAAGAAGGGCATTGTCTTCGATTTCTTTGGGACCTGGAATTCCGTGTGGGTTGGCAGCATTATCAGCAGAGAGCACCATGGTTTCAAAGGACATTTCAACCCCTTGTTTTTTCATTTCGAATTCGATTTCTGCAATAATGTCTGTTTCAGTTTTACCAGCCTTGACTGCTTCAAAACCAATGGTAACTGCCCGGTCTGCGAACTCACCCGCAATCATCATTTTCTCGATTTCATCTTCTGATTTGATGAGGCGAAGACCATTGATGGTTGGCGTCAAGTCGTTGAAGTGGCCAGCTGGAAAGACTTCTTTAAGCCCTTCGTATTTAGCCAAGATTAAGTGTTGGTATTCAACAAGAACTTGAGCCAGGTCTTGGCTAGGAAGGAGATCCTTCATTTTTGCCCATGGATTTTCTGAGTCCACATATCCGTGAACCGGAAAGTCTACTGTTTTAGCAGCGCGTTCCACATCCAATGCTGGAAGAAAGAGGAAGGTCTCTGCTTTCTTAAAAATAAAGAGGAACATTTGGCGTTCGTGGGGATCGCTAAAGTAGCCAGTTAAGTAGTTGATGGAGACAGGGTCAGAAACGACCGCCACGTCTTTTCCTTGAGCCGCAAGGGCTGCTTGAATCGCTTGAATTTTCTTCATAGGATACCTTTCTATTTGTCTGAGAATTTTCTTACTCTATTCCTTTCTATTTTTGCAAAATTACTCAAAAAATGCAAGAGTTTACAAAAAAACCTCAAAATGCTTGAAAGTGTTTACAAAAAGTGGTACACTTGTTTTGATAAGAACATGAAAACGTAGTTTTCATAAACCAGTAAAAAAGAAAGGCTAGGTAGGGAATTATGAACACAGACGATACTGTAACGATTTACGATGTCGCCCGTGAAGCCGGAGTGTCAATGGCAACGGTCAGCCGCGTCGTTAATGGGAATAAAAATGTAAAAGAAAACACACGTAAAAAAGTGCTTGAAGTCATCGAGCGCTTGGATTATCGCCCCAACGCAGTGGCTCGTGGACTTGCCAGCAAAAAAACAACAACAATTGGGGTTGTTATTCCGAATATTACGAATACCTACTTTTCGACCTTGGCCAAGGGGATTGACGATATTGCAGAGATGTACAAATACAATATTGTCTTAGCCAATTCTGATGAAGATGACGAAAAAGAAGTAGCAGTGGTCAATACCCTCTTCTCTAAACAAGTGGACGGTATTATCTTTATGGGCCACCATTTGACGGAAAAAATTCGCTCAGAATTTTCTCGCTCACGGACCCCAGTTGTCTTGGCTGGAACCGTCGATGTGGAACACCAACTGCCAAGCGTTAATATTGACTACAAACAAGCTACAGCAGATGCAGTTGCCCTCCTTGCCAAGGGCAACAAAAAAATTGCTTTCGTATCTGGACCACTGGTGGATGATATCAATGGGAAGTTGCGTCTTCCTGGCTATAAAGCAGGCCTTAAAAAAGCTAAGTTGTCTTACAGCGAAGGCTTGATCTTTGAGGCTAAATACAACTACAACGATGGCTACCAGTTGGCAGAACGCGTCATTGCTTCTAAAGCAACGGCAGCAGTCGTTGCTGGAGACGAATTGGCGGCAGGCCTTCTCAACGGTCTGTCTGACCACGGTGTCAAGGTACCAGAGGACTTCGAAATCATCACCAGCGATGATTCGCAAGTGACCCTCTTTACCCGTCCAAATTTGACCACCATCAGTCAACCTCTTTACGACTTGGGGGCCATCTCCATGCGCATGTTGACCAAAATTATGCATAAAGAAGAGTTGGATGAGCGTGAAGTCACGCTGGCTCACGGTATCTACGAACGCCAATCCACTCGTAAATAATGTGGAAAGTCCGAGAAACTTCTCGGGCTTTTTTGGTTGCTGGGACAATTTTGGGTGGGTCTGTTACTTGATGAATTTTTTGAGTTTTTTTGGAAATCGAAATAAATAAAAGTTAAATGAGGAATCTTCCCCATTGTCCTGAGAAAATGGATGGAGTTGAAACCGTTCACGAATTGCGTGGTTGCTGGTTTTTGTGACAAATCGATGCGGCGCGTATTCAAAATGGAGGCATTTCATTGAAGACGGCTTGAAAATGGAGTGAAAACATTGAAATGATTGAATTTTTTCCTAAAAACCCTTGTAATACTTGTCTGCTTTTGGTATATATAGGTTAGTAGAAAAGTAAAGGAGTTTTCTCATGGATCAAAAACTGATTAAAACGGGCTGGCCGCGCATTACAAATCTGATTCTCTTTGGAACGTGTGTCGTGCTTTTTAGTTTTATTTTGCTGAATTTCATTCCCTTTATTGTGGAGCGCTATGGGGTTATGGCGCCACAAGGGAAAGGTGGCCCAGTACTGATGGTTGGTGTCATTGGTCTCCTCTTCATTCTCTTGTGTATTGTGGGTCCCATTCTGATCTTATGGAAGGTCATGCCGCCCCTACGTTTTTATGAGGATGGGTTCTCGATAGGGACTGGGGAAAAGGTTCTCTATAAAGATTTGAAATACTTTTATGTATATGGTCAAGGTGGTACGGCTTTTGCTCCTCGTGGGGTTCAGTTTATGTACTACCAAACGGCTGCGGGTTGGAAGCGATTTGCTTGGTTGCAATACAGCAAGAAGGCTTTTGTCGATTTCCAGACCTTCTATCGTGAGGCGAATCTGCCGGATGCGATTGCTCGAGTGGAGGCTGGGGAGTCTTTAGAATGGCGTTTTATGGATCCAAACGAACGCTATATCATGCTTGGGAAGAAATTTTTTGCTCAGTATGAGGAGCGGTCTTTGCCGTTGGTCATCAGCAAGGACGGGGTTCGCTTAGCGGATGAATGGTATCCTTTTGTGGACTATGATGTTTACTTCCAAAACAATGGTCAGACGACCAACGGATTCTTAAATGTTGAGAACAAGCAGGGTGAGGTGATTGCTGTGCTTCCAGATAAAGTCATGCTGCAAAATACCAACCTCATCAATCCACTTCTTGCTTACTTGCAAGAAAAGTAGAGGTAGGGTATTATGAAGACGCATCAATCTTTGTTGAAATGGAAAGAAGATAATCCCTTGTCGCTTCTTTTGGGAGCGCCACTGGGGATTCTGGCTTCAGTCCTTGCTTATGTTATTGGTTCAGAGGTTCGTTTTCCGCTCATCTTCTTGTTGACGATTGCCATTGCAGGACCGCTTTGTGGCATCGTGGTTTTTCAAAATTATGCCATTCGAAAGGAGCGGAAACGAGCTCAGGAACAAGAACCGTCGCAAGAGGTTGAAGTGTCGCGCTTCTCTAGAAGTGAGAGAGTCAGTCGGTTTGCACCGGTTCAGAATCCCTTGTCCATTCCGGCTCTCATCCTTGTGGTAGTAGGACCCTATTTGGTTATTTACATGGCTGAGGTTTTACTGAATACCATCTATGTGCAAAGCCAAACAGAAGGTCTTTCTTTTGTAGACTGTTTGCAGTTTGTGATCACACACATCTGGCATCATGAGGCTTCTGTCAAATATTTGCTGTCGCTTTATTTGGGTGTGACCTGTATGTTGGTAGGAATGCTTGTCGTTTCGGTTATCGCCATGTGGCAACAGAAAAAATTCCAACGCCGGCGTTAGAAAAAAGTCTTTGTAGGACTTGTGTTTAAGCTATGATGATTAGAAAATAGGAGTCTGTGGAAAAAATTCACAGGCTCCTTTCTTGTTTTGTAACATGCGAACGGACGCAAATCTGATATAATAGAACATATGAAAGTTTTACTGTATTTAGAAGGAAAATCCGTTTTAGAAAAATCTGGTATTGGTCGGGCTTTGCAGCATCAAATGCATGCCTTGGACCTGGCTGGAATTCCCTATACAACAGATGTCTTGGGGGATTATGATGTGGTTCACATCAATACTTATGGACCTCGCAGCCTCATGCTCTTGCATGCGGCCAAACGACGGGGGAAAAAGGTTATTATGCATGGACATTCGACCGAAGAGGACTTTCGAAATTCCTTTATTGGGTCTAATTTCTTTGCGCCTTTGGTGGGGAAATACCTCAAACATATGTACCAAAAGGCGGATTATGTCATTACACCGAGTGATTATTCCAAATCTCTGATTGAGTCCTATGGGGTGACAACGCCGATTTTATCCGTTTCCAACGGGATTGATTTACAAAAGTATCAAAAGGATCCGAAAAAAGAAGCAGTCTTTCGTGACTTCTTTAACATTCAACCTGGCGAGAAAGTGGTTGTGAGTGCAGGACTCTATTTCCGTCGGAAAGGGATTGAGGACTTTGTAGAAGTGGCACGACGCATGCCGGATGTTCGTTTTATCTGGCTGGGCTCTGTCAACAAGTGGATTATCCCATCTGAAATCCGCCATATTGTGGATGGCGAACATCCAGACAATGTGGAATTTCCTGGATACTTTAAGGGGGCTGTTTTCCAAGGAGCCATGTCGGGTGCAGATTGTTTCTTTTTCCCAAGTTATGAGGAGACGGAAGGCATTGTTGTTTTAGAAGCCTTTGCCAGCCACCAAAATGTGGTTTTACGAGATATCCCTGTTTATCATGGCTGGATTGATGATCGTTCTGCGGAATTAGCTACTGATGTGGATGGCTTTGTAGAAGCCATTCAACGGGTCTTGGATCATCGAGTAGATAAGAGAGCAGAAGGCTATCGCGTGGCTCAGAGTCGTTCTATTGATGTGGTTTCCCATCAATTGGCGGATGCCTACCGTACAGTGTTGGAGATGTAGTATGCGTGTTGGTTTGTTTACAGATACCTATTTTCCACAGGTTTCAGGGGTTGCGACGTCTATTCGGACCCTGAAAAATGAGCTGGAAAAATTAGGGCACACCGTTTTTATTTTTACGACCACTGATAAAGATGTCAATCGCTATGAGGATTGGCAGATTATTCGTATTCCTAGTGTGCCCTTCTTTGCTTTTAAGGACCGCCGGGTTGCCTATCGTGGCTTTTCCAAGGCGCTTGAAATTGCCCGTCAATATGAGTTGGATATCATTCATACGCAGACAGAATTTTCTTTAGGTTTGTTAGGAATTTGGATTGCTCGCGAATTGAATATCCCGGTTGTTCATACCTATCATACCCAGTATGAGGATTATGTCCGCTATATTGCAAATGGCATGTTGATTCGTCCGAAAATGGTCAAGTATATTGTGAGGGGCTTTTTAGCAGATGTGGATGGGGTCATTTGTCCCAGTGAGATTGTGTATCAATTGCTGACAGACTACAAGGTCAAGGTTGAAAAACGGGTCATTCCGACTGGTATTGAATTGGCTAAGTTTGAACGTCCTGAAATTACCGAGTCACATCGCCTTGCGTTACGTAGTAAGTTAGGGATTGATGCAGCAACTACCATGCTTTTGTCCTTGTCTCGTGTATCTTATGAGAAGAATATTCAAGCGGTTTTGGCTGCCTTGCCAGAGGTCTTACGCGAGGAAGAGAATGTGAAGCTGGTGGTAGCTGGTGATGGGCCTTACTTGGATGACCTCAAACAGTTGAGCAAGCGCTTGAACATTGAGGACTCTGTCATCTTTACGGGCATGATTCCTCCAAATGAAACTGCCTTGTATTATAAGGCAGCAGACTTCTTTATTTCAGCTTCGACCAGTGAGACACAAGGTCTGACTTATTTAGAGAGTCTTGCATCTGCAACACCGATTATTGCGCATGGTAATCCTTACTTGGATAATGTGATTTCCGACCAAATGTTTGGAACCCTCTATTATGGGAAAAATGATTTAGCGGGTGCCATTTTAGAGGCGGTGGTTGCAACTCCAGATATGGACCAAGAAGCCTTGGACAAAAAGTTGTACGAGATTTCTGCTGAGAATTTTGGAAGACGGGTAGAGGCCTTTTACCAAGATTTGATTGACAACCATGACCTGCATCATGCTGGAGATCAAGAAGAAACTGCCATCAAGCGTTTGTCCAATACGATTGTATACCTTCCTAAGAAGATTGCTTATTTGCCTGTAACCGGTTCTAAGCATATCCTGAAGATTTCAAGTAAGCAGTTGAAACGCTTGAGACCAGGTAGGAACGAAGAGGAACAGTGATAGGATGATCCATCAGACTGTCCATCCTGTGAACGGGAACTTGCTGGACCGAGCCAACCATTCCTGAAAAAATATGGAAATCCTTTTGCAGAAGGGAAAAGTTTTTGCTATAATACTTTTTGGAGACATGTCCCTGGAAGGCTTTGGTAGAGAGTGCGTGGTGGGTGAAAACGCATAGGGTGGACCAGACAGATACTACTCCCTTGGTTTTTATGAAAACATAAAACGGTTGCTACGATATAGCTGTAACGAGGTAGTGGGGGAGACTCTGCTATGAACGAAGGTGGAACCACGCTGAGGCGTCCTTTTAGGACCCTTGGCGTTTTTTATTTGGATACAAAAATAGTAAAGGAGAATGCTTATGATTAAGATTACATTTCCAGATGGCGCAGTTCGCGAATTTGAATCTGGTGTAACTACCTTTGAAGTGGCGCAGTCCATTTCAAATTCTTTGGCCAAAAAAGCTTTGGCTGGTAAATTTAATGGGAAATTGGTCGATACGACACGTCCTTTGACAGAAGATGGTTCGCTTGAAATTGTGACACCTGACCATGAGGATGCCTTGGATATTTTACGTCACTCGGCGGCTCACCTCTTTGCACAAGCAGCGCGTCGTCATTTCCCAGACATTCATTTGGGTGTAGGACCGGCTATTCAGGATGGTTTCTACTACGATACCGACAATGAAGCGGGACAAATTTCTAATGAAGATTTGGCTTTGATTGAAGACGAGATGCGTAAGATCGTTAAGGAAAACTTCCCTTCTATTCGTGAGGAAGTGTCCAAGGATGAAGCGCGTGAAATTTTCAAAAATGACCCTTATAAATTGGAATTGATTGAAGAGCATTCTGACGACGAAGGTGGGCTTACCATCTACCGTCAGGGTGAGTATGTGGACCTTTGCCGTGGTCCTCACGTTCCGTCAACTGGACGCATTCAAGTCTTCCAATTGCTCAATGTAGCGGGTGCCTACTGGCGTGGGAATTCTGACAATGCCATGATGCAACGGATTTATGGTACGGCTTGGTTCGACAAGAAGGATTTGAAGAAATATATCCAAATGCGGGAGGAAGCTAAAGAGCGTGACCACCGTAAATTGGGTAAAGAGTTGGATATTTTCATGATCAGCCAAGAGGTTGGTCAAGGGCTGCCATTCTGGTTGCCAAATGGAGCGACGATTCGTCGGACCATCGAGCGCTATATTACAGATAAAGAGTTGGCCTCTGGTTACCAACACGTCTACACACCACCAGTAGCCTCCGTTGAACTCTACAAGACTTCCGGTCACTGGGAACACTATCAAGAAGATATGTTCCCACCAATGGATATGGGAGATGGGGAACAATTTGTACTTCGTCCAATGAACTGTCCGCACCACATCCAGGTCTATAAGAACCATGTGCATTCTTACCGTGAATTGCCAATTCGTATCGCGGAACT
>Cebus_capucinus_imitator_PRJNA485217_SSR118__coassemble_254_pt1 | contig 23883 bp, 20 predicted proteins | sample Cebus_capucinus_imitator_PRJNA485217_SSR118__metabat2_low_PE_001 | metagenome-assembled genome bin Cebus_capucinus_imitator_PRJNA485217_SSR118
CCTGTTTCTGGGTTTGTTTCAACGCGGAATGTTGGTTCTTCTTCAGCAAGTTTTTGAAGAGCGATACCCATCTTGTCTTGGTCAGCCTTAGATTTAGGCTCAACCATCAATTGGATAACTGGTTCTGGAACTTCGATTGACTCAAGGATGATTTTAGCTTTTTCATCAGTCAATGAATCACCAGTTGTAGTATCTTTCAAACCAACAGCGGCAGCGATATCACCAGCGTATACTGTTTCGATTTCTTGACGGCTGTTAGCGTGCATTTGAAGGATACGTCCGATACGCTCACGTTTACCTTTAGTAGTGTTCATTACGTATGAACCAGAGTTAAGGATACCTGAGTATACACGGAAGAATGTCAAACGACCTACGAATGGGTCAGTCATGATCTTGAAGGCAAGCGCTGCAAATGGCTCGTCATCAGATGCTGGACGTTCTTCTTCAGCTTCTGTATCTGGGTTGATACCTTTGATTGCAGGGATGTCAAGTGGGCTTGGAAGGTAGTCGATAACCGCGTCAAGCATCAATTGAACACCTTTGTTCTTGAAGGCTGAACCACACAATACTGGGAAGAACTCAACGTTGATTGTAGCTTTACGAATTGCAGCTTTCAATTCTTCGTTGGTGATTTCTTCACCTTCGAGGTATTTCATCATCAATTCTTCGTCAGTTTCAGCAACTGCTTCGATCAATTTTTCACGGTATTCGTTAGCTTGATCAAGGTACTCAGCTGGAATGTCTTCTTCAAGAATGTCTGTACCAAGGTCGTTGGTATAGATTTCAGCTTTCATTTTGATCAAGTCGATGATTCCACGGAAGTCATCTTCAGAACCGATTGGCAATTGAATTGGGTGTGCATTTGCTTGAAGACGGTCGTGAAGAGTTGATACTGAGTAAAGGAAGTCCGCACCGATTTTATCCATTTTGTTCGCGAATACGATACGTGGTACACGGTACTCAGTAGCTTGACGCCAAACTGTTTCAGTTTGTGGCTCAACACCTGATTGTGAGTCAAGAACGGTTACGGCACCATCCAATACACGGAGTGAACGTTGTACTTCGATTGTGAAGTCCACGTGTCCTGGTGTGTCGATGATGTTAACGCGGTGTCCGTCCCATTGCGCTGTTGTAGCGGCAGATGTGATGGTGATACCACGTTCTTGTTCTTGTTCCATCCAGTCCATTTGTGAAGCACCTTCGTGTGTTTCACCGATCTTGTGGATTTTACCAGTGTAGTAAAGGATACGCTCTGTAGTTGTTGTTTTACCGGCATCGACGTGGGCCATGATACCGATATTACGAGTTTTTTCTAATGAAAATTCGCGTGCCATTATGATTCTCCTATATTTTTGATTTCTTAGTTATTATAACATATTTCAGTAAAAGCGAGTAGGCAAAACCTACCCGCTCTCACAGTCATATATGCTGATGCAGGAGCCAAGCTCCAAGCATCTTATGAAGTTGAGTTCGAGCTACAAAGCGCTGACAAAAAGATAAAATTGACTCGGAGCATGTCTCCTTCCTCAATTTTCCTATTTTGTCTAGGCTTTGCTTCACGCTCTCACATCCTAATTGAGCACGGGCGGAATGCTGGGTGAAAAAGACAAACGATTCTTGAGGCTAAAGCCTCAGCGTCTCGTTTCCTATTTTCACTTTGCATTCTTATCGCCCTTTGCATCTTATTCTTACCAGCGGAAGTGTGCGAAGGCACGGTTGGCTTCTGCCATACGGTGTGTGTCTTCACGTTTCTTAACAGCTCCACCAGTGTTGTTTGCTGCGTCCATGATTTCTTTTGCAAGACGGTCTTGCATAGTGTGTTCACCACGTTGACGAGCAATGGTTACCAACCAACGAAGTCCAAGTGTTGTACGACGTTCTGGACGAACTTCAACTGGGACTTGGTAGTTAGATCCACCAACACGACGTGCACGTACTTCAAGTACAGGCATGATGTTTTCCATTGCTGATTCAAATACTTCAAGTGCATCGTTACCAGTAGCTTCAGCGATTTGTGTGAAAGCTCCGTATACGATAGATGCTGCAGTACCACGTTTACCGTCTAACATCACACGGTTGATCAAACGAGTAACCAATTTAGAATTGTAAAGTGGATCTGGCAATACTTCGCGCTTAGGCGCTTGATTTTTACGACTCATTGTTCTCTAATCCCCTTTCTTATCCTTTAGGACGTTTTGTACCGTACTTAGAACGTCCTTGTTTACGGTCGTTTACACCTGCTGTATCAAGTGCACCACGAACGATATGGTAACGTACCCCTGGAAGGTCTTTTACACGTCCACCACGGATAAGAACCACACTGTGTTCTTGCAAGTTGTGTCCGATACCTGGGATGTAGGCAGTTACCTCGATCAAGTTGCTCAAACGTACACGAGCAAATTTACGAAGGGCAGAGTTCGGTTTCTTAGGTGTCATGGTACCAACACGAGTTGCAACACCACGTTTTTGTGGTGAGTTTTCGCGAGTAGGAACACGCTTAAGGCTGTTGTAACCAACGTTCAAAGCTGGTGATTTAGATTTTTCTACTTTTGATTTACGCGGTTTGCGAACCAATTGGTTAATTGTAGGCATCTACATTCTCCTGTAAGTTTTTTTATTTTTGGTGATGATACACTTGGTGACAGCTACCATCTGTGTGTACTTTTGCAACAATTGTCAGCACGTCTCTGTACACTTTTGAGAGACCAAAAGTAAAAAGTACCGTCTACTATAGTATCACGAGGGCCATTTCTTGTCAATATGGATGCATGAAATTTTTTGGAGAAATCCGTTTTGTTGTGGGTTGGGCTGTTCCAGTGCTGGAGGTCCCAGTCAGACCGCTGTTTGGTGCGGGGGGAGGAGGCTGATTTTAAGCGGAGGGGCGATGCGTAAACTGGAGGGTTGTCGATTGTCGGTTGGGAAGGAGTGATTGGGGTCCATGGGATTTAGGGTTGTCACTTCTTGGCTCAGTACGGATCACTGGAAGGCCCAGTGGCCAAGGGGCCAAATGGAGGTGGAGAGACTCAGGAAGCCCTTCAAAAAAAATAAAAGGTTAGACGACAAGCATCTAACCCTTATAGCATGGGTGCGAAGAGTTGGACGACCACGCGCAGCAGGGTCTGGTACCAGGTGATCTTGAGGGTGTGAGGATGGATTTCCTGGGAGACCTGGAAGATTTGGTCGAAGTCTGCTTTCATGGTGTCCAGGCTCTTGGTCCGGTAGAGGAAGACGGCGTTCTCGTAATGGTGGACGAGACTGCGATAGTCAAAGTTGATGGTGCCGACCACGCCCATTTTATTATCTGCAAGGACGTTTTTGGAATGGATGAAGCCGGGGGTGTATTCGAAAATCCGGACGCCGACTTCTTGCAGGCTGGCGTAGGAACCGCGTGTGACAAGCTGGATCAGCTTTTTGTCGGGAATGGACGGGGTTACGATGCGGACGTCGACGCCGCGCAGGGCCGCGTTTCTGAGGTCTTCGGTCAAGTCGTAATCAATGATCAGGTAAGGCGTGGTGATGTAGACATAGTCGGTCGCCTGGTTGATCAGATTCTGGTAGACGGACTTGCCGACCTGGCCTTTATACATGGGCTTGGGACCGGAACCGTAGGGCACATAGAGGCCGTCGGTCGGAAGGCCGCGGTTCTCCAGGTGGTAGCGATCCCAATCCGTGATTTCACCGCGGTTGACGTACCAATTCATGAGAAAGAGCCGGCTCATGGCGGTCACGGCGCGACCCTCAATGCGGATCCCACCGTCTTTCCAATGGCCGAAGCGCTCGATGGTGTTGATGTATTCGTCAGCCAGGTTAATGCCGCCGGTGTAGGCCACTTCTCCGTCGATGACCATGATTTTGCGGTGAGACCGGTTGTTGTAGGCCACAGTCAGGCGCGGAATCACGCGGTTAAACTTGTGGGCTTCGATGCCTTTTTGACGCAGAATCTTAGTGTAATTGCCCGGAAGGGTCGCCATACAGCCGATATCATCGTAGAGCATTTTGACTTCAACCCCTTCCTTGACCTTGCGCTCTAGGACCTCTAGAATGGAATCCCACATATAACCTTCGTCAATAATGTAGTACTCCATAAAAATAAAGCGCTGGGCCTTCTCCAAATCCTCCAAGATGCTGGCAAACATGTCTTCTCCTAAAGGAAAAAAGCTAGACTCGGTTTCATCATAGAGGTCCGAATTATGGTCCACGTTGAGGATACTGGTGACGATGGAGGCCACCGACGGGTCTTCCTCATGAAGCTGGTCCAAGAGTTTCCAGGTGTGCTCGGTCCGGGTTTCGAAGGACTCCATATTGTCCAGCTGCTCGATTTCCTTTTTGGACAAGCGACGCTCCCCAAACATGAGGTAAATCAAGGGACCGACCACCGGAATATTGGCTATGAACAGCCAGGTCACCTTGGCGTCGGGCGCCATTTTACGGTTAACGATCGACACCAAGGTCACCACCGTAATCAAGACCACCGTCACCTGCCAGAGGACCGGCGTAATCTCTCCCATGTAAAAGAAGAGACCAAAAATCAACAGCAGTTCAATCAGCATAATGATGACCGAAAAGCCGTACTTACTCATAATGAAGCGAATCTTTCGAAACATGCTCTCCTCCTTTTCTTGTCCTACCATTATACAAGATTTCCCCTAGAAAGCAAAAAGGGCTGGCTCAAAACCGAACGCGTCACACGCTCGGCCCTTGCGCCACTCCCTTATTCACTTTTAGACGTTTTCGTTTTTTTGGAGACCTTCTCAAAAACCATGACATCACTTTCATTGTCTGTCTCTGTAATGGTCAAGAGCTTCCCATCGAAGGTAAATTTCTTGATGTCGTCTCCAATCATGAGCGTGTGGTCCATATTGATCCGGACATCCGCTACCTCATACTCGTTTCCAAGGTAGTCCACCCCATACAAGGCACCGCCTCCATAAGAAATCTTGAGGAGGGTTCCTTCAGTATATCCGGAAACCAATTCATAGCTTCCGTCCAAACCACGCAAGTCCAAATTCGGTTTTTCTGATGAGGAAGACTTCTCAATCAAGTCCCCGTTCTCATCGTACTCTTCCTCTTCCTCCGTGCTTGAAGCCGCCGAAGACGAAGAACTCGTGCTCAAAGGCCGCTTCAAACTATCCGAATCCCCAGACTTTCCACAAGCTGCTAATCCCAAAAGCATGATTATTCCAGCCAAAGCCAGAAGCATCTTTCTCATCACTAACTGATTCCTTTCACCAATCCCTTTTTTACCATTATACATATCCATTTATGTTCTGTCTAGCCTTTTGCTAGGTAGGCCCGCGCCTGGGCAATAAAATAAAGAGAGCCTGTCACCACCATTGGTGTCTTTTCTTGGGCTAAAGCGCGCCGGAAATCCGCTTCAAATGGGAAACCCTCTACGGCCTCCCGCAGGCTCCCCGAATCATCGAAGCCGACAACAAGAATTCGCGCTTGAGGCAAGGATGCCTTTAGATACGACAACATGGCTTGGTAATCTTTTCGCCGCAAGGCCCCAAACACGATGGTCACCTGATCCATCCCTTCCCGACGTAGATAGGCAACCAAACGCTCAAGAGCGGCCAGATTGTGGGCACCGTCTAAAAGGATACCCGGGGATATTTCTTCTAGTCTCCCCCACCACTGAGTCGAGGCAAGTGAACTTGAAAAGCGTTCTTGATTGGTGGAAAGTCCATGCTTTTCCATAAAGAGCAGGACGGTTTGCAGCGCAAGGCCAGCATTTTCGACCTGATAGTCGCCGCGGAGACCAATTTGAGGAATCGGGAATCGCATGCGGGCATTTTCAAAAAAACCCTCACGAATGGCAAAATCCTCCCCATAGACTAGGACGTCTGGGGCTTGCTGGCGGCAGACTTCTAGGGCTTTTTGGGGGAGCGGGCCAACAAGGGCCTGGCTTCCGGGCTTGAAGATGCCGGCTTTTTGGTGGGCGATAGCTTCGATGGTGTCACCCAGGGTCTCCTGGTGGTCCAGGCCGATGGAGGTGATGAGGGCGAATTCACTGGGAACGACATTGGTGGTGTCGAGCAGGCCGCCGATTCCGACTTCCAGGAGGACCACCTGCGGTTGGGTTTGGCGGAAATAGAGGAGGGCCATGACGGTCAGAATCTCAAAGAAGGAGAGCTGGTAGTCGGTCGCGGTCTCTGCTTTTTTGATTTCTTGGGCTAGATCCATCATACTAGCGTCAGGAATGGGCGTGCGGTTGATGCGGATGCGCTCGTTCATGCGTTCCATATGAGGAGAGGTAAAGCTGCCGACAGTCAGACCTTGGTCCTCCAGGAGCTGGCTCATAAAGGCGATGGTTGAGCCTTTCCCGTTGGTTCCGGTGACATGGATGACCGGGCAGGCAGTTTCTGGATGGTGGAAATAGTCCATCATGGCGCGCATGCGATGGAGGCCCGGACGGAAATTGAGGCCGACGCGGCTATAGAGCCAATCTTCGAGTTCTTGCATGAGATGTCCTTTCTGAAGGGTTGAGGGGAGGGAGTAAAGGGTTGGGAGTGGTCGGTAAAAATTGAAACGCCTGTGGGTGCTACTTGAGCATGGATGCGAGACCAGGATAGCGGTCCTATAGACTGATTGCAAACCGCTTGTTAACATGCGGCTTGGGCAAAAGCGGGACGCCCTGCTTTTATTCTCTCTCTTCTACGTATAGAAAAAGGACAGGGAATCCTGTCCTTTTGTATTCATGGTCAGCCAGGCTTATTCACCGTTTTCCATAAAGCTGTTGAAGACTTCTTCAATCATATCCCACTCTGCTGTTGCATCTTCTGGGATTGGTTGCAAGTCACCTTCTGTGCCGTCCTCATTCTTTTCAGTGTACGAGTAAGCTTGAATTTCAACTTGTCCATTTTCGTCTTCTTCAGCGTTAGCTGGCATTAACAAAATGTAGTTTTTACCGAATTCTTCACGACCATCGATGGTCAAAAGAATTTCGAATAAGGTTTCATTCCCTTGTTCATCAACCAAGGTAATGTGGTTGTCTTCATGGTGGTCATGTGTGTGATCGTGTGCCATTTAATTCCTTCTTTCTATTGGTTAGCCCATTGGGGCTGAGATAGAGACATTCGGACTAGAAGGGATTTTCTGAGTGGAAAGCCTTCTAGCATCTTCTCTATCTATTCTTTTAAAAATTTCTGTCCAGGTAGTTCTGCAAAATGAGTTGCGCAGCCAGTTTATCAATGACTTTTTTCCGCTTGCTACGGCTTACATCTGCTTGTTCAATCAGCATGCGTTCCGCAGCCACCGTTGTCAGACGCTCATCTTGATAAGCAACTGGAATTCCAAATAATTCCGCCACTTTATCTCCATAGGCTTGACTGGCCTCTACGCGCGGACCGCTGGTATTGTTCATGTTCTTAGGAAGACCGATGACAAATTGGTCTACCTTGTATTGATCGACCAACTCCTTGAGACGGTCAAAACCGAACTCCCCCTGATCCTCATTAATTTGAATGATTTCCAACCCTTGGGCTGTAAATCCGAGTGGGTCACTGATTGCGACACCAACTGTTTTGGACCCAACGTCCAATCCCATAATTCTCATTAGAGATCCAATCCTTGACCTTTCAAGTAGTAGCGTACCAATTCTTCCACAATCTCATCGCGTTCATACTTACGAATTTGGTTACGGGCATCGTTATAACGTGGAACATAAGCAGGGTCACCACTTAGAACATACCCGACGATTTGATTGATTGGATTGTATCCTTTTTCATCCAATGAAGTATAGACATGTGTCAACGTTTCACTGATTTCCTTGCGGTTTACATCATCAAGATTGAAACGGACAGTTTCCTCTGTAAATCCCATAAACTTACACCCTCTTTCTTTTTCACTATCTAATAGTATACCATTTTCTGGTCAATTTCACAATTTGCAAACACGCCAGACCAGCTCTTAACTGCCTTTTATTGGCTTGGTACATCAGTGATGGTTGCACCACTGTATTGACGCGCTTCGATGTATTTAGCTGGTTCCATATCCAAGACATCTTTCAGGTTGCTGCCCTTAAAGTATGGCATCTTGTCCATCTCGTCGGTATTGATCTTTTGAAGATCAAATTCAGATGTCACTTTCAGACGTTGGTCTGGTAAGATTTCAATGTTGTTTGTGAAACCTGGTAAGGTCAAGGCCTGTTTGTAGTTTTCATCCTTTTCTGTCGCTTCCTTCAAGAGGCGAGTGGTTTCTTCAATGCCCACTTGGTTGACGGCATTTTTAAGGTCGTCTTTAAGGGGACTAATTTGCTCTGTCACCAACTTGATGTAAGCTTTGCCCTTATAGGTCAGATATTGGGTTTGTTGCACCCCATCCTCACCCGTTTTAAATTCAATTTTTTTAGTGTGAAGACTCTCATCTGGCTTTTCCTCTAAGACACTAAGCGTATTGGCAATCGTACTACTAGAATCCAACGATTGCTTGGTATTGTTCTTTGCCTTTGAGCATCCTGCTAATAACAATAGCGATAAACTCGCTACGAGTAATCCTTTTTTCATCCTAATTCCTTCTTTTCCTTTATAGTGTAAAGACTTGATTTTATTTTATCATAGTTCGGCACATCTGAGCATATCAAGATTCAAATTATCTATTTTTTACCTCTATGAATAGGAACATCCTCCTAGAAATAGGTAGGCCCGCATAGAATTGGAAACGTTCGACCGAAATAGAAAGGTCCGCCCAGCTAAGAAGCCATGATTACCTAGTTTCGACCACCGAAGGAGATCCGCGGCGAACGGTTTAGAAATGAAAAAAGAGCCAAATTTGACTCTTCTTTCTATCTGTTAGAGGGCTGCACGTAAACGCGCTTGTGCATTTTCCACATCACGAACGGCACGTGGAAGGAAGGCGCGAATATCGTCTTCCTTGTATCCCACTTGCAAACGTTTTTGGTCGAATATAATCGGACTCTTCAATAAGCGTGGGTTTTGCACCACCAAATCCAGAACTTGACTGACGCTCAAGTCTTCAATATCCATTCCCAATTCCTTGGCATAACGGTTTTTGGAAGACAAGATGCTGGCCACACCATTCTCGGTTTTGGTCAAGATGGCCATCAACTCTTCTTTGGTAATCCCTTCTTTGGTTACATTTTGTTCTTTATAACTAATTTTATGTGCATTCAACCAATTCTTGGCTTTTTTACAACTTGTACAACTTGGTACGGTATATACTGTAATCATGCTAGGTTCTCCTTCCCTGGTCTCAAAGTGATCCTCCTTCCTTACACAAGAAAGGAGGAATGAGGAGACATTATCGGAATCGTCACTCAGGGTTTCTACCTGTTGCAAACGGGGCGGAGGAATCTGTCTATTGTGCCCCTTTCCCCAAGTGACATTTATATTTTACGATTTATGGCAAGTCTTGCCATCCGCCTAGAGACCTATTTATTCCTCAATTTCAATTCCATCTAAATCTAAGCTCAGCTCCTCAGTCGGCTCAACCAAGACCTCTTCTACTTGCGTTTCAGGCACGTCATCTGCTTCAATCAAACCGTAGTGCTGACGAACCTTACGGTCAATTTCATCAAAGATTTCAGGGTGATCTGCCAAGAACTTCTTAGCATTCTCAGATCCTTGTCCAATCTTATCACCGTTATAAGAGAACCAGGCTCCTGCCTTCTTGACGATGTCTAACTCAGCCGCAATCTTCAGCAGTTCACCTGTACGAGAAATCCCTTCCCCATACATGATTTCCACTTCTGCCACCTTAAAGGGTGGAGCCACCTTGTTCTTGACAATCTTAATTTTGGTTTCCTTACCAACGTTGGTATCTTTTTGATCACCAGAACCCTTGATTTGCGTATTTCCACGCACATCCATACGAACAGACGCATAGAACTTGAGCGCACGTCCACCAGGAGTTGTTTCCGGGTTTCCGAACATGACCCCAACTTTTTCACGCAACTGGTTGATGAAAAGCGCCATGGTCTTGGTCTTGTGAATAGACGCACCCAACTCACGCATGGCCTGACTCATCATCCGAGCCTGCAAACCAACGTGGCTATCACCGATGTCCCCGTCGATTTCCGCACGCGGAACCAAAGCTGCAACGGAGTCAATAACCACCAAGTCAATCGCACCAGAGTCAATCAACTTCCCGGCAATTTCCAATCCCTGCTCACCAGAATCCGGTTGAGACAAGAGAAGCTCGTCAATATTGACACCCAAAGCTTCCGCATAAGCCGGATCCAAGGCGTGCTCCGCATCGATAAAGGCCGCAATTCCGCCTTCCTTCTGCGCTTGCGCAACCGCATGAAGCGCAACGGTCGTTTTACCAGAAGATTCCGGACCATAAATTTCAATGATCCGCCCTTTTGGATAACCACCAGCACCTAGCGCAATATCCAAGGCCAGACTTCCTGAACTCATCACTTGCACTTTTTGCTCTGCATGCTCACCCAAACGCATGATGGCACCCTTACCAAAATCCTTTTCAATATTCTTAAGGGCATCATCCAAGGCTTTGCGACGCTCATCCCCAAACTTCTTGGTGACTTCATCTAATTTTTTTGCTTTTTTAGCCATGTATTCTCCTTCATATTCATTCTTTAGGGGAAGGTCCTTCTATAACTCTTCTCCCCATTTCCTTTTTCTCGCACTCTGATTTCCATTCTTTCGTCAGAAGTACCATCCAACTATCTCCCCCTTATGAAGGGAGGAGAATTCACACACGAGTGTTATTATAACAGATTGTCACCTGTAAATAAAGCCCTACGCACCTGACTGAAGGCATGTAAACAAGCAATCTGACGCACATCTGCGCGGCTTCGCCCGCCAATATTGACTTTTACTGACCAAATACTTTCTTCTGTAGCGATTCCAATAAAGACCGTTCCAGCTGGTTGCCCTTCTAGGGAATCGGGTCCTGCTACTCCTGTTAAGGAAACACCGATATCGGATTGCGTCAAGAGACGCGCCTGGGCCGCCATTTGTTCCGCTGTATAAGCGGATACCACTCCATGATATTCCAATTCCTCTAATGGAATCTGGAGCAGAGCAGATTTGGCTTCGATAGCGTAGGTCACAAAACCTCCTTTGAGAATTTGCGACGCCCCTGGAATAGAGGCAATCTCAGCTTGGAACATGCCAGCCGTTAAACTTTCGGCAGCCGTAATGGTCTTACCCTGCTTTTTTAATTCATCCACTACTAATTGAACCAGGGAGTAGTCGTCTCCATAACCGTAATGAAGCTCAGCTAGTTGGTTTCGACTAAGGATGACCTTCTCCACTTGATCCAGCTTGGCATCGGCTTCCTCTTGACTCGTCGCCTTGGTCGACAGACGCAAGGTCACCTCCCCTGTTTTAGCATAAGGCGCAATGGTCGGATCCGTCTGATTCTCAATCAAGTCTTCAATCTCATGAACTAGTTGACTCTCTCCGATTCCAAAGAAACGGAGCACGCGCGAGTAGAGGACCTCTCCCTTAGACAAAAGAGGAAGCAATTCTTGGTCCACCATGGGCTTGAGTTCACTAGGCGGTCCAGGCAGGACGACATAGGTCACGCCCTCTACTTCCACCAGACCACCGACAGCTAGCCCCGTCGCATTTTGAAGAGCCTGCGATCCTTCAATGATCTGAGCTTGACCTTCATTATTAGGTGTCCGAACGCGCTCTGGTCGACTGGCAAAGAAGGCGTCTAACTTGGCCATGGCTTTGTCATCAAAAACCAAGGGACATTCCAAATAGCTTGCCAAGGTTTCCTTGGTCAAGTCATCCGGCGTTGGGCCCAAGCCTCCACACAAAATGACCAGGTCACTTCGTTGACTGGCAAGCGCAATCAAGTCCGTCAGACGCGCCGCATTATCTCCCACAGCGGTCTGATAATAGACGTCCACTCCAATAGAAGCTAATTTTTCTGAAAGGTATTGGGCATTGGTATTGACAATTTGACCTGTTAAAATTTCGGTTCCCACCGCAATGATTTCCGCTTTCATAACCTCTCCTTATCTATTTCGTAAATTCAATTCATTTTAACACAGAAAACTTCAAAAAATATTAAAAGTTTTTAGCATTTTATCTACAAGCACCTGTTCAACCCGCCTGAGCAATGAAAAACCAATTAGACAAAAAGCCCCCGCTTTAAAGGACACCTATCTCCTCATCTAGAACCGGGGGGCTTTTACTTATTTAAAGTCACAAGCATTCTCATGGTCGTTAAAGAGACCTGCTGCTTGTAAAAAGGATTGCATGGCTACCGGACCTGTAAAGGAGCTACCACGGTTTTTAAGGTCCTTGCTGAGAGCTCGGGACAGATCTGTTTGGGCAGGGACCGTCCCATAATCAGGAACATCATGAACTTGCGGCTCACCATCCACCCAGGACCAGACATAGGCATCAAAAGAACCATATTCTTTTTGAATCTCCTGAACCACGCGGGCATTGGTGCGGGTCGCCCACAGCTTGGCACGGTGACGGATGATCCCAGGATTGTTCATCAAGTCCTCTAATTCTTCATCCGTCATAGCCGCCACTCGGTCAATCTCGTATTCGTGAAAGACCTGACGAAAAGCTTCACGTTTATTTAAAACCGTTTCCCAAGAAAGACCTGCCTGATAGGTCTCCAAACACAAGAGTTCAAAGAGGGCCTGATCCCCTTGGCAAAGCTTGCCCCATTCTTGGTCATGATAAGCTACATACAAGGGATTCTTTTCCTTTACCCAGCTACATCGTTTCATCTTTTTTCCTCCATTGTTCGCGCTCTGCAATCCAGCTAATCCCCCAGACAAGCATACAAAAAGGACATCATTCACGCTTCTCACGGGCCTACCGTCTATCGAACAGCCCTCTTGATTGTCAGATGCCCGCCTTCTTCCTCAAACAAAAGCAGCTGCGAGTTTCCATCGTCCCCTCAGCTGCGCTTGCATCTTTATTTAACCAACATCTTGAGGGCCGACTTGATATAGTTTTCTGCTGTATCGGTCGTTCCTTCGAAGAACTTCTTGATTTTTTTGAGTTCGGTTGCCTTGTAGCCCAGAGCCAACATGGCTTCCATAGCTTCTTCCAGCTCCTGATTATCGCTAGTCGCGGCTGGCGCAGGCTTGGCTGGCGCACCGTCGACAGAGGCCACTTTTCCTTCTAAGTCCAATACCATCTGTTGGGCCGTCTTCTTACCAATTTTGGGAAACTTGGTCAAGTAAGTAATATTCTTTTCATCAATAGCGCGGACCAGACCCTCGTTGTCATCCGCCGCGATAATGGCCAAAGCCGAGACCGGACCAATTCCCGAAACCGAAATCAAACTCAAAAAGAGTCCTTTTTCATCTTCGGTCGCAAAGCCGTAGAGTAGATGCGCGTCTTCCCGAATCACTTGATGAACAAAAATTTGCACATCCTGTCCAACTTTCGAGCTGTAACTATAGGGATTGGCTACATGGACAATGTACCCCATGCCCCCACATTCTACCACCACGTATTTAGCTGTTATTTTCGTTAGCGTTCCTTTAATATACTCGTACATATGCTTTCCTTATCTAATTCCATGTTTGTGTGCGGCTCTGGTCATCAAAACTAGGGCCAGGATGGCTGCGGGAATAAATAAACTATAAACAACCCCGTCGCCGGCTCTTGCCCCCACAGAAACCATGCCAGAAGCCAACATGGCTGCAACCGGTTGTGCCATGGCAACAAAGCCCGAATAGACGCCCAGCTTGTCTTCATCCATAATATCCGCCCGCAAAACCTGACTAGCAGGGATGTAGATCATCTCGCCGACGGTGTAGAGACAGGTCGCCAGGATCAAGGGCCAGAAGGTCTGGAGCATCATGCTGAGGAGGACGCCTGCGGCGAAAGTGCCGCCACCCAGCCACAACTGTGGAACAAGGCGCAGGGGCCTGGTCAGGCGGTTCATGGTCGTCATGAGTAGGACGATGAGGAGGGTGTTGACAAAGACCATGGTAGACAGCATTTTAGCGGCGGTGAGACTTTGTCCCGCCACCACGACGGTCTCAAAGTGCTCCTTGAGATGTACGGGAACGAAGGTGTCGATTTGTTGCCAGACCATGGCGTTGAGCATAAGACCTGCGGTGTAGGTCAAGAAGACCTTGTCCTTGAAAACCTGACCGTAGGATTTGAAGGTGTCGATGATGGTCGCCGTGTGCTGACTGGCTACCTGATCGGGTTTAGTCTCATGGAAATAGCGCCAAGCCAGATACCAGTTGGCGAGCGAAATGAGGAAGAGCACCACCAGAAGCCCCAAGAAATAATGGTCATAAAAGAGTCCCGCGATGCCAGCCCCCAGCATGACTGAGACGTTGATCAACCAGTAGTGGATGGTATAGACAAAACGCCGGTTGGAGTCGTCGGTCAAATCAATGATCATGGCGTCGATAGCTGGCCAAGAGAAGGTCCCAGCAGCTTCTGCCATAAGGATGCCGACGAAGGTGAGGAGGGGAAGGACATGGCCTGGAATGTTGGCCAGAACCATGAAGAGATAACCCAGAGCCACCACCGCATTTCCCCAGTCAATGACCTTCTTACGACCCAGAACGTCCGCAAGATGACCGCCGTAGAGACCGGTGATGAGCCCAACTCCCTTGGTGGCCATCATGAGAATGCCCGTCCAAAAAGCACCAAAATAATGCACATAATACATGGCCATAAAGGGATAGATAGCCGACTCCAAAATCCGAGCCACAAAGGACATCCACTCCCGCATCTGCAACTGCCTAGGCAGAGCAAAGAATTCTTTCATGATGACACTCCCTTCGGTTCAAAACTAGACTTATTGTATCATATTTCTTACAAATCCTGTGACCTATCCCTTACGAAATTGTCTGAATATGCTATAATGAGGATAGAAAAAGAGGTGCTACCAACACCTCTTCAGCAGATCCGTTTGCACGGTGGCTAAGTGAATCGTAAAAACCGTCCACTCGCTAAAGTTGAGGACGGTTTTTTTTGATTAATATTTTCCGAGTTCGCGCAGGCTGGTATGGTTCTCCTGGATGCGACGGAACATTTTTTCCATATCTCCCTTAGAGAAGTGTACTAGTACGGGACGTCCGTGGGGACAGTTATAGGGGTTGTCACACTGGGCCAGTTGGTTGAGCAGGTGACGAGCAGAGTAATCGTCCAAGGCATGGTTGGCCTTGATGGAGCGTTTGCAGGACATCATAATGGCCAGCTCAGCCCGGTATTTCTTGACCGAAACCTCCTTGGTTAGAAGCAGCATATCGCACATCTCATAGACGCCCGACTCAATCTCTTCCTCCTTCATCCAGATAGGATGCTCCCGCAGAATCAGTTGATTAGGGCCATATTCTTCCAAGAAAATCCCCACCTCTGCTAGGTGGTTTTTCTTTTCAACCAGCCGCATGAGGTCATCAGCTGGAAACTCAAAGACGTAGGGAACCAAGAGCTGTTGTTGACTGGCATCCACTTCTCCAATTTGTTCGCGGTAATATTCATATTTCACCCGCTCTTGGGCCGCATGCTGGTCAATGATATAGAGCCCGTCCCGACCTTGAGCAAAGAGGTAGGTTCCATGCATTTGTCCAAAGTATTCCAATTCAGGGAAGGTCGACTTCTCTTCTTGGTCCAGCTTATCCCAAGCCCGCTCAATCCCTTTTAGATCTAGCTGCGGGTGGTCTAAGTCGTACTCCACTTGGCGACGTTCAGCTAACTTGAGACCTGGAGAAGAGTGGCTAGCTTCGGAGTCTGCCGAATGCTCTTCCGATTGTGAAGATGGGAAATCAGCAAGTGGTTCAGCAACCTGCCCTTCACGAGCTGCTCTCGTATCTTGCTCTTCCTCTGAGAAAAGGCTTTGAGAGGTGACCGGGGTCGGTTTGACCACGAAATCCTGTTTGACGGCATCGTATTCCAAGGAAGCCTCTTTGAGTGGTAAAACCGTTTGCTCGGGTTTTGGGCTACGTTTGACAGAAGACTTGGCTAGATTGTCCAAGGCATCTGGAATGAGAGACTGCTCCTTGAGAGCCTCAGAAATCGCGCGGGAAATCAATTGCATGAGTTCACGCTCCTTGGAGATGCGTACTTCTTGCTTGGTCGGATGCACATTGACATCGGCCAAATAGGGATCAATCTGAATGTTGATGACCGCTAGAGGGAAACGTCCCACCATAAGCTTGGATCCGTAACCGTCCAAAATGGCACGGTTAAGCAGGAAGTTCTTGATATAACGGCCGTTAATCAAGAGGGTAATATAGTTGCGGTTGGCCCGGGTTAATTCTGGCAAGCTGATATAGCCACTCACCTCAAAATCCAAATCAGAGGTTTCAATCGCAACCATCTTTTTAGCGGAGGCAATGCCATAGATCCCTGCGATGGCTTGGCGCAGATCACCGGATCCGGCGGTTCTTGTCAGTTCGCGGCCATCGCTAATCAAGGTGAAGGCCACCTCCGGATGGGCTAAGCTGAGGCGGTTAACCACGTCAACAATGTGAGACATTTCCGCTTGCTGGCTCTTCATATATTTGAGCCGAGCCGGCGTATTGAAGAAGAGGTCTTCCACAGAAATTTTTGTGCCGGGTGCACTGGCAATGGGTTCATTGGACTCGGTCTCCCCGCCCTTAGTCACTAACTTCATGCCATGGCTACCTGCTTTAGTAGCTGACTGAACTGTCATACGACTGACGGAAGCGATGGAGGGTAGGGCCTCACCGCGGAATCCCAAGGTCCGGATACGGAACAAATCCGCTTGGCTCTTGATTTTAGAGGTCGCGTGACGACGCAGAGCCAGCTCCATTTGGTCAGCCTGGATCCCACCACCATTATCTGTTATTTGGATGAGCTTAAGCCCAGCCTCTTCGATTTCGATGGTAATTTGAGTCGATCCTGCGTCAATCGAGTTTTCGACCAACTCCTTGACGACACTGGCCGGACGTTCCACTACTTCTCCGGCGGCGATTTGGTTGGCTAATATTTCGGGTAATTCAATAATGTCTGCCATAGTCTATCCTTCTTTGAATCTAGTAAAACTAGTATAACATAAGTGAGAGGTCCTGGCTGAAAGTGAAGTGGCCCGCTGACAACATGAAAAATCCGACCAGTTCTACTAGTCGGATTTTTCTCTTTTTTACATTCGTTTTAATTCTTCAATCAGCATCATGGCCTGCATAGGAGTCAAGTTAAAGAGATCAACCGACTGGAGGCGGGTCCGAATGGGATCTTCTTCTGTCGCAAAGAGGTCCAATTGTTGAGAGACCGTTTTTCCTTCACGCTGCTCTGTCGTGGCTGTGCCCTGTGAAGCTGTCGCATCCTTAGCCACGGTTTCATCAATTGACGCTATTCTGACATCACCCGCACCCGCTCCGACGTCCACGCTCGCCGCACCGGATTCCAATTCTTCCAGGATGACGCTGGCACGTGCTAGGAGGCCTTCTGGCATCCCCGCAATTTTGGCTACGTGAATCCCGTAAGATTGGTCAGCCGGACCTGGCTCAATCTTATGGAGGAAGGTCACTTGGCCATTTTCTTCCAAAGTAGCTACGTGAACATTTTCTAAGCCCGACAAGGCTTCCGCTAGAGCTGTCAACTCATGATAGTGAGTGGCAAAAAGGGTCTTGGCCTTATTATGATCATGAATGTGTTCAATAATGGCTTGGGCCAAAGCCATTCCGTCATAGGTCGCGGTTCCGCGTCCCAACTCGTCAAAGAGAATCAGCGATCGATCTGTCGCATGTTGAATGGCTTGGTTGGCTTCCATCATCTCCACCATAAAGGTAGATTGTCCAGACACCAAATCGTCCGCCGCACCAATCCGCGTATAGATGGCATCAAATATCGGTAAAGTCGCCGATTCCGCTGGTACAAAGGAACCCATCTGAGCCATAATGATAGTCATGGCCAACTGCCGCATATAGGTTGACTTCCCGCTCATGTTGGGACCGGTAATCAACTGGAGCTGGGTCTCCTCATCCATATAGATACTGTTGGGCACATAAGACTGGGCTCCCATAACCTTTTCGACCACCGCATGCCGTCCCTGAACAATATCGATCACGCGCTGCTCAGTAAAGCTAGGTCGCACCAGGTTGCTGGACTCTGCTACCGTTGCAAAACTTTGCAAAACATCGACCTTGGCAACCGCATGCGCCAGCGTTTGGAGACGCACAATATACTTGCCCACTTCCTCACGAATCCGCAGGAACAAATCATGCTCCAAGGTTGCCGATTTCTCACGCGCCTCTAACATCTGTGACTCAATCTTGGTCAACTCTTCGGTTCCATAACGCTCCGAATTCTTCAAGGTCGCCTTGCGGAAGAAATGATCCGGCACCTCGTCCAAATGCGAATTGGTCACATGGAAGAAATAGCCATCCTTACGATTGTAGTCAATCCGAAGCGTCGCGATACCAGACGCCTCTTTTTCACGCGCCTCCAAATCCGCAATCCACTTAGTCCCGTCGCGCATAACTAAGCGGTATTGATCTAAAGTCGGGTCAAAGCCGGCTTTAATAATATCGCCTTCCGTAATGACTGCGGGAGCATTGGGATCAATAGCCGCATCGATCAAAGCCGACAACTCCGTAATCGGGTCCATTTCCTCCAAGAGCTCCGTGAGGATCGGGTCATTCATCCCCTCTAAAATCGAACGAATGAGCGGGATTCTCCCCAAAGTCCCCCCTAGCTGCAACATATCCTTGGGATTGATCTTCCCAAAGGCCACCCGCGACACCAGGCGCTCGATGTCATAGACACCCTTAAGGCTTTCTGCCAGATCGCTCCGTTCGAAAAACTGGTCGAGGAAGAGCTGCACCTGTTCTTGGCGGGTTTCAATCTCGTCCTGACGGATGAGGGGCTTCTGAATCCAGGCCCGCAGGAGCCGACCGCCCATGGCAGTTTTGGTACGATCCATGAGCCAGTAGAGACTCCCATGTTTCTTACCGGTCCGGGCATTTTCGGTTAAATCCAAGCTTGATTTGGTAGAAAAGTCCATTTGCAGATAGTCTTGAACCTGGTACCGACGCGCCGGTTGCAAGTGACTGAGTTCGCGCATCTGAGTTTGGTGAACATAGGTCAAGAGCTTGCCCGCGACCGCTTGTTCCAGTGGACTCAGACCCGCCGGAATCAAGTGAACGTCCTCCATGGCCTCTGCTACATGAGATAAAAGCAAGTTCATCTGATTGCTCAGGACCTTGTCCTGGGCCTCATCTAGGTCGTAACCGACCACAACCTCACGTGCTTTTAGATTTCGAATTTCACTGCAAGCTGCCGCAAAGCCCAGAACCGTGGTCACTTGAAACTCACCTGTCGCCAAGTCCATGGCCGAAAGAGCATATTCGGCGCCATCAGACAGCGTTTGAGAGTCCGAATCCGCAGCCGTCGCACAATCCAAGGCCACCAAGAAATTATTATCCGTCTGCGGCTTGCTGGAATCCACCACCGTACCTGGCGTAATGACCTGAACCACCTCTCGCTTGACCACACCAACCGCTTGCTTGGGGTCCTCCATCTGCTCGGCAATGGCCACCTTGTAGCCTTGCTCAACTAAAATATCAATGTACTGTTGGGCAGAATGATAAGGGACCCCCGCCATAGGAATAGGTACCTCAGACTTCTTGTTGCGACTGGTCAGCGAAATCTCTAAAATCTGAGCCGCATTGACCGCATCCTCATAGAAGAGCTCGTAAAAATCTCCCATCCGAAAAAGCAAAAAGGCATCCGGATAGTTTGCTTTAATATCCAGGTACTGCTGCATCCCTGGAGAAATTTTTTCTTTGGCCATCATGATCCTTTCTGAAAACCGAAAAAGAAAGGGGCCTCAGCCCCATTTCCCTATGTATTACTTATTTGCAAGGCTCGCCTTGACTTCTTCCTCAATCACACGCGCCGCCTCTTGGTCCCGACAAATCACGAGAAGCGTATCCGCTCCAGCAACCGTCCCTAAAATACGCATGTCCGCGTCGCTATCCACCACATTGGCAATAATCGCCGCTTCCCCCAAACGTGTTTTGAAGACCAAGGTAAACTCCGCACGCGCCACACTCTGAATATGATGGGAAAGATAATCCACAATATTAATCCGCATGGTATCCTGCGCCAAAACATATTGCACAACCCCATCCTTCTTAATCTTGGTCAAACCAATCTCACGCATATCACGCGACAAAGTCGTCTGCGTCACGAAAACACCCTCTTTTTCAAGACGGTCCTGAATCTGCTTTTGGCGATTCAATTTTTCTTCCTTAATCATCTGACGAATCAAATCATGACGTTTGCTTTTTTGCATTTATACTATTCTCCAATATTATTTGTATACTCCTGTTTTTATTATACCAAAAAACTTTCCGTTTGGTACAAAAAGTGATAGAATAGTTTAGATATCAAAAGGAGAGAGAACATGAATACAAAAGACATCATTGCAAAGGAGCTCGCCAAGGTCATTCCAAGCCTTGATGCAGAGCAAATTACAAACCTTTTAGAACAACCAAAATCTTCTGACCTAGGAGACATCGCCTTCCCTGCCTTTTCTTTGGCAAAACTCGAACGAAAAGCGCCGCAGGCTATCGCAAGCGACATCGCAGAAAAAATCGATTCCAGCCAGTTTGAGCGCGTAGTTGCAACCGGTCCCTACGTCAATTTCTTCTTGAATAAAGATGCCATTTCCAAACAAGTCTTTCAAACAATTATTCGTGAAGGCAGCGAATATGGGCATGGACACCAGGGAGAAGGGCGTAAAATCACCATCGATATGTCGTCTCCAAACATCGCCAAACCCTTCTCAGTCGGACACCTTCGTTCAACCGTTATCGGTGATGCGCTAGCCAACATCTTCAACAAAATGGGCTACCAAGCTGTGAAAATTAATCACTTGGGGGACTGGGGAAAACAATTTGGACTCCTCATGGTTGCCTATAAAAAATGGGGAAGCAAAGAAGCCGTTGAGAAGAACCCAATCTCTGAACTCTTAAACCTCTACGTACGCATCAACGCAGAAATCGAAACCAATCCCGAACTCGATGACGAAGGACGCTTCTGGTTCAAGAAATTGGAAGACGGTGATCCCGAAGCAACCGAACTCTGGCAGTGGTTCCGCGATGAGAGCTTGGTCGAATTTAACCGCATCTATCAAGAATTAGATGTCACATTCGATTCTTACAACGGTGAAGCCTTCTATAATGACAAGATGGACGAAGTCGTTGAACTGTTAAGCGAAAAAGACCTTTTGAAAGAATCACAAGGTGCTAGTATCGTGGACTTGGAAGATGTGGACTTACCACCGGCACTCATTAAAAAATCCGATGGGGCGACTTTATACATCACCCGCGACCTGGCTACTGCGCTCTACAGAAAGCGGAACTATGACTTTGTCAAAAGTATTTATGCAGTCGGGCAAGAACAAGCCAACCACTTCCGTCAACTCAAAGCCGTCCTCAAGAAAATGGGCTATGACTGGGCAGACGATATGGAGCACGTGGAGTTTGGTTTGGTGACCAAAAACGGGAAGAAACTGTCTACTCGTAAAGGGAACATTATCCTTCTTGAGCCAACTATTCAGGAGGCCGTTAGCCGTGCCTTGGCTCAAATCAACGAGAAGAATCCTGGTTTAGAAAATAAAGAAGAGGTGGCTCACGCTGTCGGTGTCGGTGCCATCAAGTTCTACGACTTGAAGACAGACCGCAGAAACGGTTACGACTTCGATTTAGAAGCCATGGTTTCATTTGAAGGAGAAACTGGACCTTACGTGCAATACGCTTACGCACGGATCCAATCCATCTTGCGCAAAGCCGATTTCCATGCAGACGCAACGGCAGACTACCACTTGAACGATGCAGAAAGCTGGGAAATCGTCAAACACTTGCAAGGTTTCGGACGCGTGGTTGAACGCGCATCTGATAACTGCGACCCATCCTTGGTGGCCAAATACGCGATTGCCTTGGCACAAGCCTTCAACCGCTACTACGCTCACACACGCATCTTGGACGAAAACCCAGAACGCGACAGCCGCTTGGCCCTCGCCTACGCAACCGGAGTCGTCCTCAAAGAAAGCCTACGCCTTCTCGGCGTCCAAGCACCAGAAAAAATGTAAAATCAAAAACGAGTCTCGACGGACTCGTTTTTGATTGTTTCAAAATATGTCGGTGGAAGCCTTGCTACTGCTACGACTCCATTGGCTGAGGTGGATAGTGAACATCAGAAGTGTGGTACGATATCCCTGTTGCGACAAGCGTAACGATGGAGTAACTGGATCAGAGACCTGCGTGGCGCCGATTCACTAAGCAACGCGTCCCGTGTGGCAACACCTAAGAATAGACTATAACAGCTCGGCAGCCATTCGCTAAGTCAAGCGTTCCGTGTGAGACAGCGATGGAGCAAATCCAGAGAACGCTGCAGGTGATACTGGCACTTCACCAAGCTCAGAAACTCTCATGAAAGCTCTTTCGATTACCTCTGACGTTCAGAAGCCAAGCCGTGGCAATACACCCTGATATTCAAAACCAAACGCATTCATAAGCACCAAAGTCAGCATCACGTGAGACAGATTCTAACGATAAACCAGGACGACCCGTTCACAGTCTGAATCCAGCTAGACCAGAAGCCCTGATGGGAGCTCCTTCCGATATACGACGTTCACCAGAATACGACGTTGACTCTTAGAGTATTTTAGGCCAAGCCGTAAAGTTCTTCGACTTTTCGAGCCACACGCTCAATATCATTCTGTAAACCACGTAGTTCAAAGTCATCTAAGACAGGAAAACCAAAGCGCTGAGCGTACTGTTTAGCCGTTAAAATATATTGGTTGTTAAAGTTTTTATTTCCAGACCCAACAATTCCTAAACAATGTTGAACATTGTTCTCAAAGGCAATGAAATCTCCAAGATCATTCGTTAAAATTTCTACATCCCCAGAATCTAGACCATTTCCACCCTCCAAATAAGTTGGCAAAAAAGCGATAAAATCCGTGTCCATCTGGAAAAAAGGAACCCCTTCTTTCACCATATCCTTGATATTAACCGCCTGAATATCTAGATTCTCATATTTTGCTTGTAGAGTTGCAGACAAGCGCTTTACAAACGATTGGGTATTTCCACTTAAGGAAATGTAAACAAAAGCTACTTTCATACCCTCCTCCTTTTTCCGATTATTTCTCCATTTATTATAGATGAAAGCAAAAAGGATGGCAAGAGGAGGTGTGGAATGGGTATGTGTCAAGTTATTCTCGGAAATTCAAATCCTAAATTGGGATTTTCTTAATGAAATTCTGAGGTCTCATTTTACTCCACATTTACACATAGACAGAGGCATGATGGAATCCCAATCTCTCATCAAATAGTTGCGAAGTTCTTTTGGATACCCTGAAGCAAATCCTAACTTCATAGTAATTTGCTACATGACGTGATAGGCATCTAAACAATGTTCAAAACATCTGACTCACGGACATAAAACTTCAAATATAGATTTCTCATAGTCTTAGCTACCATCACTATTGGTATGGACGATTACCAACTTTCTCCACCCCTACATGAAAACAGACTCATTTCATCTCACGGAGTTTCCTCCGCTCTCTTTCGACTTTCCGAGCTAAATTTTACACTAACGTAACCGATTCCTAACTCATTATGGCATTTCTTTAGCTAACTTTTCATGTTTGGAACGGTAGTACCATTCAAACTGTTGTTCGTTAAGTGATGAGTACAGACTTAATGAAAAACAGTTTGAATTAATCCTAGATAGGATGTTAGCCTATGAGCATTCGACTAACTGATTTGGGTGATGTCTATATCGTTTGTGGTAAGACGGATTTGAGGAAAGGAATCGATCCTCTCGCTTATCTAATTAAAGGAAAATTCGAACTTAATCCATTTTCTGGCTCTGTCTTTCTTTTCTGTGGAGGTCGCAACGATCGATTCAAAGCACTCTACTGGGATCGTCAAGGATTTTGGTTACTCTATAAACGCTTTGAAAATGGTCGATTAAC
>Cebus_capucinus_imitator_PRJNA485217_SSR118__coassemble_264_pt1 | contig 23198 bp, 20 predicted proteins | sample Cebus_capucinus_imitator_PRJNA485217_SSR118__metabat2_low_PE_001 | metagenome-assembled genome bin Cebus_capucinus_imitator_PRJNA485217_SSR118
ACCAAGTTATGACGGACTTTGCAAGTATCCTTAAGGAATTATTATAAGAAAAGAGAGCAGAACTTTATCTGCTCTTTTTATACCCCTTCTTTATTTGTTTCTACAAATTTTTGTTCTAGCAAGGTGAGGATGAGGGTGTCACTGTTTTCGATTTCAATTTCGAAGTTATTATATAAAGAGGTTCCATTTTTCTTAGAATCGCTAGGGAGATGGGCTAGTAGATAAGGGTGTCCTTTTGTCTTTTGGATGGTGAAGCTGACATCTTTATACTTGGCCTCTAATTCTTTTTTATACTCCTCGACCGCTTTTGGGCCATATGCTTTTGGATCATAATAGATAGCTAATTGAAGATTGTTGATGCTTTTATCTTTTCCTTGGTCAAAGCTTATCTGAGTGACGATTTTATCTTCCTCTTTTTGGAAGATGAAGTGGTTTGGATTCTCCTTTTCTTGAATGTTTCCCTTTTTAAACTCTTTTTTAGCGAATGCAAAACTGTTATAACCTTTTTCGACAAATTGATTGTGATTTAATTTTTCCAAGGCTTTTCTATCTTTGGAGCTGAGATGAGTGAAATCATCTTTTTCTGTAATAACAACTCCGAAATCATAGGCCTTAAAATCGAATGTTTGGTAGTCGCCAATTTTAAACTGTTTCCAGGACTCTTTGAGATCGTCCAAATCTATTTCATCCCCAGGGAAGTAATTGATGGCAGTGCTTTTTGTGACTTTATCTCCCTCATGTTCAATTTGAACTTGATAATTGTTAAAATAGTCTCTAGAGTCAGTATAGAAAAATGTGCTGGTTTCTGCTCCTGAACAAGCAGAGAGGCTGATAAGGGTAAGTGAAGGGATGAGGAAAGACAGTATTTTTTTCATAAAGATCTCCTTAAAAAAATTGGGAAGGGTCCTTCCGTTACAGAGGTCCCCTTCCCAAGAAGTTGATGCTATGGACAACATTGTCCATGCTTTTATAATTGGTTACCGCAGTAGGTCGAAACTTAAGCCTTGCTACCGTCGCTGACTTCTGCTTTAGAAGAAGAGTCTTTGGTGTCACTGCCAGAAGATTTGCTGCTGTCGTCTTTAGAATACTGTTTGACAAAGAGAGCAGCACTCAACTCACGGTAGGCATCATTGGTTAAGATATAATGACCGTCTTTTTTAGTCAATTCCATCTGGAACTCTTGGTCTGGAATATAACCGAATTCCGCATTGTCTACGCCGAATGAGTAGTAGTAGAGGAAGTAGTTGGCAAGCTCTAATTTCTTAGCAACCGTTTTGTCGCTATCTCCCATATCTTCCAGACGCTTCACATCAAAGACGTCCCCTTGAAGGAGTTTAGCCTTGGTTCGGTTGATGATGTTGCTCAAGTCCAGCAAGGCGACACCGCGCGATTTAAAGGTGACCGTTGCCCCGTCTTCCGTCTCTTCGATAGTGGTAATTTCGTACTGGTCTCCAATCGTCGCTAAGACCTTCATACGAGTTTCCTCAAACTGAGTCAAAATATCAGATGGAGTTAAACTGGTGCTGCTAGTTTTGATGGTGTAGTCGTCCGCCGGTGTGAACTCCTTTTCCTTGGACTTGACATAGTCCGCTACCCGGTCCGCCTTCCATGCTTTTACAGAAGAACCGGTCAAGTTAGAGAAACCAGACGAACGTCCGGTTAGAATAGCGTCCAGGTAAACACCCGCATCCTTTTTGATTACGTCCTTCGTTGATTCTTCTTTTTTCACCTCGGATGAAGAAGCGGCACTTGATGAAGAAGCACTGGTCCCGCCAGATTTAGCTGTACATGCTGCTAAAGCCAGCACACTTAAAGACAAAACTCCCGCTGTTACAATCGATTTAAATTTCATAATGAATCTCCCTACCTTTTATTCTTTACTACTGGATGCTGACGACTTAGATGTTTCCTCATCCTTGCTTGATGACGCCTTGCTCCGACGCGTTTCCGCACCAGATTCTGAAGCCGCGTCCACAAACAAGTCCTTACGCAATTGGGCAAAGTCCTTATCTTTCAATTGATACCGTCCATCCTTAGACTTGGTCAAGGTCAAGTGAAATTCCTTGGGCTTAGTGAAACCAAAGTCTTGGAAATCGCGATCAAAGGCATAGTAGAAAAGGAATTGGTTGAGGAGGTCCACCCGTTTTTTCACATCCGGATTTTGCTCTGCGAGCGCCTCAATCTTCTTCCAGTCCTCAGGATCCTTAACCAAACTTTGCTTGTAAGCATTGACTAGATTGGATAAATCCCGTGTCGCAATCGCCCGTGTCTTGAAAGTCACGACGGCTTGATCACCTTGGTCGTCCACAGAAACAAGTTCATAGTCCTTGCCAATCAAGGCCATCAACTTAAAGCGCGTCTTGTCAAAGAGCTCCAAAATCTGACTAGGTTGGAAGGTTCCTTCCGTCAACTCCAAGGTATAGTCACTCTCAGGACGGTAGTCGCTCGCATGCTCCTTGACGTATGCATCCGTCAACTCCGTTTTCCAATCCCGCAAGGATAAGCCCATCAAGTTGGTGAAACCAGAAGACTCGTCTGCCAAAATCCCATTCAAGATAATGTTCGCATCCTTTTTAATCTGTTTTTCAGAGTTAGAAGGAGCCTTCTGACTCGTAGACGCTTCCGATGAAGACACCTTCGTATCTTTGGCAGTCGTTTGCGAGCAAGCTACTAAAGCCAGACTCGCTAGGGTCACAAAGCCTACAGTAACCATTCGTTTCAGGTTCATGAAAACACCTCATTCTTTTTAATCGTTTCCCTACTAGTATAGCAAGAAACACCAAAAAATTCTAGCTTGACGAAAATTAAAAGCCTATTCGACAACGGTCTTTGAAATGTACAAAAACAACACACTTTGATAGATAAAATAAAAAGAAATGACAAATAAAATAAAAAAGCATGGTATTTCCAGGCCTTTTAAATCAGTCGGCCCTCTAAATGATCCAGTTCGTGCTGGCAAATCTGAGCTGGAAAACCACTCAAGTGAAGGCGCTGTTTCTTCCAGTCTTGGTCGAAAAACTCGACCTCAATATCCTTGTAACGGATAGTAGGACGCGTACCGGAGAGACTAAGACAGCCCTCCTCTGTTTGATAGGGATTCGAGTAGGATACCATTACCGGGTTATACATGACCACATCGATAACGCCCATATTGACAATAATCACGCGCCGCGCCACCCCAATCATATTAGCAGCCAGTCCAACGCACCCCGCACGGTTGGCCTCTAAGGTATCTCTCAAGTCCTGTCCAATGCCCACATCAGCCTTGGTCGCAGCTTGAGACACTTGGGAAAGGAAGAGCGGGTCTCTCACAATCTCTTTTTTCATCATCTCTCCTTCTATGGTATAATCTAAAGGTATTCTGTATAGAAACATTTCAAGAATGATGAAATGTTTCCATTCAAAACCAATGAACTTATCTTATCACGAGAAAGAGGAGAAAACAATGCTTAAAAACCTAGGTTTGGCTCTCTTACAAGGCTTGGTCGTCTTTGTCATCATCGGACTCTTATGCCTAGTGGCCAAAGACAACTTTTTCTACCGGCATGTGGCTCTAGTCTTTGGTCTCATCGCCGTCATTGTTCGCTTTATCAGTGCTAGCATGATGAGTGCTTTTGAAATTCGAGCATTGAGCAAAGCAGAGGCGAAGGAAGTTGCAGAAAAGCTGGAGAGAGAAAAAGATAACGAGTAAATGCGAACGATCTTCTTTTGGGGAGAAAAGAAGAGGTGGCGGATAAAGCAAGCAAAGCTTGCTACCTTAGAGTCTGAAAAGACGAATGAAACTGCCAAGAGCTGACCGCGTTCAAATGATAACCGAATACAATATTTGAGGCCGGGACTTTTTCCCCAGCCTCTAGTCCTGAAACAGGTAAAAGGAGATTCCAATGTTTAAAGTCGTTCAGATTGATGAAACTACCATTTATGTTCAAGGTCAAGGACAGGTCCATCCTGTTCCTCGTTCTGACGTCCCCTTTCCAGTAGAAATCGGACAGTTGCTAGATATCTACAGCAATCCAGACGGTAGCCTCTTGGTGCAACCGACTGTAGTCACCCCTCAACCAACTAGCACTGCTTCAGCTCAAGATCCTGTGCAAGAAGCGTATCAGAGTTCTTCTAGCGCCCAGGATACCAACAGTAAAAAGCTCATTTTTGCAGGTGCCGGGCTACTTCTTTTAGCTATTATCGGGTTTGTCTTCCTCTTTAATAAACCCAAAACAGAAACCGGTTCAAGCTCCATTGTCGTCAACCGAAATAGTAGCGCCAGCAAAAAGTCCAGTGAAAAAGCCAAAACGAGCTCTTCTTCAAAAGCTTCTAGCTCTTCAGAAGAGAAAACATCCAGCAGTTCTTCTGCTGCATCCATCAAGGAAGTTCGTGTCAGCGTCAAAGACTTACACATCCGTGCCACTCCAAGTAAAAGCGCTGCTTCCCAAGGATTTATTAACATGGGGGTTCATCAGATTACCGAAGAAGTGTCCGCAGACGGGTATACCTGGGGCAAATTAGCAGACGGACGCGGCTGGATTGCCCTTGAATTCACCACTCCAGCAGACAGTCCAGCAACGCCAGCACCAGCCAGCCAAGCGTCGAGTGGAATGGACCTCGATGCCATTGCAGGAGGTAACTATTCTTCTATCGCAGGAACCTGGCGAAATGGGAAAGGACAAACTTTGACCTTTGATGCTAATGGATTGGTAGGTAATGGAACGATTACCAGGGTTTCCAGAGATGGTCAAACTGTTTCTATAGGTGTTAGTTCGGGTTGGTCTGGCTTTGGAATCATGGTTGTACCTGTCGGTCAAGAAAACCCGGGTTATGCTCAATTAGGTAGACCGTCTGTCGGTGACAAAGGCAGAGAGCGCTTATATGCAGGACAGCAACTGATTTCGAGCGAGGACGAGGTCTACTACCGTGTAGACTAAGCGATAGGCTGCATGAGGCGCAAACAAAAGGCAGGTTTTTCTACTGGATACTAGATGAGTTGTTGAACGAGTTTAGCTAGGGGATACTCTGCTATCTGTCACCATACACAACAGAATAAAATAAAGAAGAAAGGCTTGGATTCCCTTAATAGTAAAGGGATTTTGAGACTTTCTTTTTGTTTTTCTTGATAAAGTCACAAAGGAAGGATTTCTTCTTGTGCGCGCGAGAGGAAATCACGTTTGTGACGACTTCTCAAGCTTATATTTTTCCGTCATTTTCCTCCTTTCCCTCTTGTAAATATGTTAGAATAGGAAGGAAAGAATCTGAAAGGAATAGACTATGAAACGGACTATGTATGCGGGTCGTGTGCGCATGGAGCATGTCGGCCAAGAAATTACTTTGAAAGGATGGGTCGGACGTCGTCGCGACCTTGGTGGCTTGATTTTTATCGACCTTCGTGACCGCGAGGGCATCATGCAGTTGGTGATCAACCCAGAACAAGTGACGCCAGAAGTCATGGCTTTGGCAGAGAGCTTGCGTTCAGAATACGTCATCGAAGTGACGGGGCAAGTGGTAGAGCGTGACCAAGCCAACCCTAACTTGCCAACGGGTCAAGTAGAGTTACACGTGAAACAATTGACGGTATTGAACACCGCAAAAACAACACCATTTGAAATCAAAGATGGCATCGAAGTCAATGACGATACGCGTTTGCGTTACCGTTACTTGGATCTTCGTCGTCCAGAGATGATGAATAACTTGAAATTACGGGCGAAGACAACACACGCTATTCGCAACTACTTGGATGAGTTGGAATTTATCGATGTGGAGACGCCTTTCTTAACTAAATCAACGCCAGAAGGTGCGCGCGATTACCTGGTACCTTCTCGGGTCTCTAAGGGGCACTTCTACGCGCTTCCGCAATCCCCTCAAATTACTAAGCAGTTGTTGATGAACGCGGGATTTGATCGCTACTACCAAATCGTTAAGTGCTTCCGCGACGAAGACTTGCGTGGCGACCGTCAACCAGAGTTCACTCAGGTGGACTTGGAAACCTCCTTCTTGACAGAGAGTGAAATCCAGGACATCACCGAAGGCTTGCTTGCAAGAGTCATGCGCGAGACCAAGGGGATCGAGCTGACTCTTCCTTTCCCTCGGATGGCCTATGATGAAGCCATGGATCGCTATGGTTCAGACAAACCGGATACGCGTTTTGATATGCTTTTGGAAGATATTTCTGACTTGGTGCGTGGCTTGGACTTCAAGGTCTTTGCGGAGGCTCCAGTTGTTAAGGCGATCGTAGCCAAGGGAGCAGCCGATGCCTACTCTCGGAAAGACATCGACAAGTTGACAGACTTTGCTAAGCAATACGGTGCCAAAGGCTTGGCTTGGGTCAAGGTAGCAGATGGTGCAGTAGCTGGACCAATCGCCAAATTCTTGGGCGAGGTGGACTTGCATGGACGTCTCGGTTTGGAAGATGGGGACTTGGTGCTCTTTGTGGCGGACACGGTAGAGGTTGCCAATGCGACTCTGGGAGCGCTGCGCGTGCGTTTGGCTAAAGAGCTAGACTTGATCGCTCCAGACACCTACAATTTCTTGTGGGTTGTTGACTGGCCGATGTTTGAATGGTCTGAAGAAGAAGGACGTTACATGTCTGCTCACCACCCCTTCACCTTACCAACCGAAGAATCTGCGCATGAGTTAGAAGGCGATTTAGCCAAGGTTCGTGCCATCGCTTATGATGTAGTCTTGAACGGCTACGAGTTAGGTGGTGGAAGTCTGCGGATCAACCAAAAAGACTTGCAAGAGCGCATGTTCAAGGCTCTTGGCTTCACAGCGGAAGATGCCAACGAACAGTTCGGTTTCCTCTTGGAAGCCATGGATTATGGTTTCCCTCCACACGGTGGATTGGCCCTTGGTTTGGACCGTTTGGTCATGCTCTTAGCTGGTGAGGACAATATTCGTGAAGTCATTGCCTTCCCTAAAAACAACAAGGCAGCGGATCCAATGACTCAGGCGCCATCAGTGGTTGCGGACAAGCAATTGGATGAATTGCAATTAAAAGTAGAAAGCCATGAAGAAAACTAAACTCTATCGTTTTTTCCGCATGTATATGCGACGCTTAGCCAAACGTTTTAAGCTGATCAAGGTCATCAATTCCATTTCGAGAGAGAAATACGATGAAAAGATTTCGGCTTCCATCGTCTACGGCTTCCTGTCGGCGGTGGCGGTCAACTTCTTCTTTCAGCCGGGGCACGTCTACTCATCTGGTGCTACCGGTTTGGCTCAGATTTTAACGGCACTCAGCCACGATTTTCTGGGCGTGACCATTCCGGTCTCCGTGACCTTCTACGCCATCAATATCCCCCTCATGATTATGGCCTGGTATCAGATTGGACACAAGTTCACCATCTTTACCTTTATTACCGTCTCCATGAGCTCCCTCTTTATCCAGATTTTGCCGGAGATGACTCTGACAACGGATCCCATTATCAACGCTCTCTTTGGGGGCGCGGTCTTGGGAACTGGAATCGGATTGGCCCTGCGCTCCAATATTTCGTCTGGAGGGACCGATATCGTCAGTCTGACCATCCGCAAGCGGACGGGTCGAAATGTCGGTCAACTGAGTCTGGTGGTCAACGGCGTCATCATGTTGATTGCGGGTCTGACCTTCGGTTGGAAGTACGCCCTCTATTCCATGATTACCATCTTTGTTTCAAGTCGGGTGACGGATGCCGTCTTTACCCGCCAGCGCAAGATGCAAGCCATGATTATCACTGAGAAGCCAGACCTGATCATTGATAAAATCCATAAAAAGCTCCACCGCGGAGCCACCATCATCAATGAGGTGGAAGGAACCTACAAACACGATAAAAAATCCATCCTCATCACCATCATTACCCGCGAAGAGTACGGGCATTTCAGGGCCATCATGAAGAAGAATGACCCTAATGCCTTCGTCTCCGTTGCGGATAACGTTCACATCATCGGACGCTTTGTGGATGAAATGGAGTAGATAAAAAAAAAAAAGCCAGGCAGAGCCTAGGCTTTTTTTGCATCTTTAATCCAGAACCACTAGGGATTGAGCGGCCAGTGTGATTTTTGCTTGTTTAGGAGAAAGGCCCGCTTCATAGACGGTTGGATAATGAACCAAGAGCCCGCGGCTATCGACATTGGTGTAGGTATAAGAACGAGAACCGAAATTGATGACGACTCGTAAACGCTGCTTATCCGCTTCAACATCCATCTGAAGAACCCGCTCATCGATCCATGTGAATCGCACCGATTGTTCAATCTCATCAAAGCGATCCAAAGAAAGAATCGGATGGGCCTTGCGAAAGGCAATCAAGTGCTTGATAAAATCTGTATCTACTTTGTGCTCAATGATCCGCTCCCAATCCAAACGGTTGATGGAATCCGGACTGTTGTAGGTGTTCTCAATCCCCTTTTTGGTCCGGAAGGCCTCTTGACCCGAATGGATAAAGGGAATCCCTTGTGATAAAAGGACCAAATGCAGGCCCAGTCGCGCGGCTGCTTGGCGCTGTTTGACCGTCATCGTTGGATTCTCATGATGCAGGTGGTCAAAAACCGTGGCATCATCATGACACTCGATGTACTGGATGGCTTGGTCAGGAGAGGCAAAATGCTCCTGACGCGCGGTCAGCGCACGCTCAAGGGCCTTCCTAAAATCAGGATCTTCCACTCGCGAACCGTCCACCAGGGCTGCTTTGATCGTATTTCGGAAATCATCTGAGAAGAAGCCAATACCAGGAAGCTCCGCTGCCTGATACTGGTGAGCCAAGAACTTGCTGTCCAGACCCGTTGCCATCTTCCAACCTTCCCCATACATCAATAAATGAGGGTGGTCCTCCTGAATGGCCCGCATGGTCTCCATATCGAGTAAGCCCATGAGGTCAAAGCGGAAGCCGTCGATTCCAAAGGTTTCTACCCAGTGACGGATGGATTGACGGATAAAGTTGCGAATCATGGGGCGTTCACTAGCCACGTCATTGCCACAGAAGGTTCCATTGGTCCGATTCCCTTTTTCGTCCAAACGATAGCTGTAACCGGGCACTAATTTCTGTAAAGCAAAGGTGTCTGCATTGTAAACATGATTGTAAACCACATCCATGATTAAACCGATACCACGCGCATGAAGACTTGACACCATGTTTTGCAAGTCTGTCAAGCGTTGGTAAGGATCATCTGGATGGTCTACAAATGATCCATCCGGCACATTGTATTGGACCGGATCATAGCCCCAATTGTAAACCGCCTCAGGACAGTGCTCGTCGACCGAACCAAAGTCATAAATGGGCATGAGCTGGACATGCGTGATGCCCAGGTCCACCAAATAATCCAAGCCAATGTGACGGCCGTGTAAATCTGGACTTTCCACTAACCCTTTGAAAGTTGACGGATGTGTAAAGCCGGCTTCTGCTTGCTGGGAGAAGTCCCGCACGCTAAGCTCGTAAATAAGCGATTCTAGAGCCGCGGGAGCCTGAAAGTTTCTAGGCGCTTGAGCGCGCACCTTGTCAAGGTCGATGACAAGACTGTCACCTCCGTTAGCAAGGGAAGACTTGGCAAAGGGATCGTGGACTTCTAGCCAGTCTCCATTAACCTTGTTGAGGTAATGGTAGCTTGCCCCTTCCCAATCACCTGGAAGTTGAAACTGCCAGACGCCTTTTTCTCCTCGAGTCATGGGGTAGATGCTAGAGTGATTTTCTTTGTGAATATGTAAAAGTATTTTTTGCGAGAGGGGGGCCCAGACTTTAAAGCTTGTGCCAGTCGACGTATAATGGGATCCTAGGTCGCTTCCATCGTAGGTATAGTGGTCATCGAAATAGGACGTTTGCACGATGCCTCTATAGATGAGCTGGCTTTTATTCCGGTCTTGGTCGTAAATCCAATAGGTGTTGGACAGGCTGGGAGTGTCTTTGACCCGTAGGCTATAAAGGATATGGAATTCCTCTTCTTTTTTGTGAAGGAGGCGGGTGGCTAGGACTTGTCCCGTACTGTCTTCTAGGGTAAAGTGGGGAGCAATGCTAGTGAAGTCTTTGGGAATGTGAATGTGGATGTGGTGGGCATCATCTAGGTGTGCTGTAAAGTGTCTATATACCATGGTGTTTCTCTACTATTTGGTGAGGAATAAGTTGGCGGTAGGCAATTTGTTTACCGGCCTTGCTGTCTTCGATGATTTGGAGGATGGTCTTGAAGGAGACGCGTCCCAATTCCAGGGTGTTGATGTCGACGTAGGCTGTGATATTGAGGCGTGGGTCGACCGAGTCGAAGGAGAGGACTTGGCAGTTGATTTGTTGTTCCGTGATGTAGTGGGTGACACCGTCTGCTAGTAACGAGTCTGTGGTGACGATGGCTTCTGGCATCGTACCTTTTTCGGCTAGTTTTTCCATAAAGCTATAGCCTTCGTCAATGAGGAATTCGTTGGCGAAGTGGACGAGTTTTTTATTGACTTCGATGTCATATTGTTCCAGTGCTTTTTTGTATCCATCATAGCGGTCCTTGGTGACAAAGAGCTTGCGGTTTCCTCCTAAAAAGGCAATGGAAGACAGGCCTTGTTTGAGAAAGTATTCGGTGGCGTCAAAACCGGCCTTTAGGTTGTCGTTGTCAACCAAAGTTACGAAGGGGGAAAGGTTTTTTCCTAGAATAAGGAAGGGGAACTGTTGTTCAATTGCCAGGTTGACTAGAGGGTCATTTTCTCTAGCGTATAGGAAAATGAGGCCATCGACGCGTTGCCCGAAGACCATTTGTGAGATGGATTGGAGACGTTCTTCCTCGGTCATGCCGGTCGCAATCTGAATGGCGTAGTGGTGCTCAGAAGCGATCAGGGAAATCCCGCGAAGGACTTGAGGGAAGAAGGGGTTTTGGTAGAAGGCGTCCGAGTCGTTGGGCAGCACCAAGCCGATGACCTGGCTGCGGTTAGACACCAGACTTCTAGCATTGAGATTGGGGTGGTAATTGAGCTCTTTCATGGCATGACGCACGCGTTTTTTGGTGGCGTCGCTGATACTCGATTTGTTTTGAATGACTCGGGTCACGGTCGACGGCGATACGTTGGCCAGTCGCGCCACATCTTTAATGGTTACGGGCATGATTTTCTCCTTTCTTGAGAAATGGGAAGGTCGAGAATTCATTTTTTTAATGGAGGCTGGGACAAAGGTCCCGGCCTCGGATGTTAGGTTCGGTTAAAATGTGAAGGCGGTCGGTCGCTTTAAGGGGGAGTCCAACTGCTTTTATCTTTTGACTTGTCTGATTGATGGGGGCTTTGGGTTGCTATTAGGCTTTAGGGCCCTTTTCCTTTTGGCCCGCTTCTTCATCCCGATAGTGGGTTTTAAAGAAGGCATAGACCATGTAGAGGACGAAGGCGATGTTCTGAACCAGCACAACGGTGGTGATTGGAGCCCCGAAGAGACCGACAAAGACCGACAGGAGGACGGGGAGTCCTAAAATATTAAGGGTAAAGTTGTAGCCTTCTTTAAAGGTTCTAAAGGCAAAGAGGCGCGATTTGCGTGTTAGATAGAGGAAGAAGCTGGCCCCGAAGCTAATAAATAAAAAGTTAAGCGCCAGGAGTCCTGCGGAGATTCCTATAATAAATAGGGAGATGACTGGACGGTTTTCTTGGAACCAGTTTTTGTTGAGGGCTTGTGCCAAATGTTCTGGACTCTTGAGATCAGCATCTGTCATCCCACGATAAGAAATGGTGGCTAACTGTCTGTCGTTTTTAGAGACAATGACTTGTTCCTTAAGGAAGGTCAGGTTGACTCCCTCAGCATCTTTCTTTGGTTTTTGAGCGAGGTGGAGACTTCCTTTGTCGCTCTTAAAGCTCTCAGCTTGATCAGAGAGTTGGAGCTGATGGTCTTTGAAGCTGGCAGCTTGCAAGGTTTTAAAGGCATCTGGATTTTGTAGGGGATTGTAGGCATCCTCGACAAAGGTGGTCAGTTCATAGGAGGTTTGACTAGCCGTCTGCAGAGCCGCGGGAATCAAGGAGAGGGAGACCAAAAAGATGAGGGTAAAGATCATCTGGAACCAGGTTAGGACCTTGCGGTTTTTAAAGGCTGTTTTAACCGGTGCTAGGCTTGCAAAATAAGAAAATGGATATGGAATCATAAGGTTCTCTTTCTAAGAGGAAATTGATTAGCGTCTTGCGAAGGACCCATTGGGCCATAAAGATGGTGTCTACGGTAGGCTTGTTGATCCAAGCTGATGGGTTTTCTAGCAGTGCTTTTATTGAAAACCGCTGTCTTGGGTGGGGCTTCACGATAGCGATGCAAAATCAGATCGTCATGGTTGACGAAGGTTTTCCTCGGTTCGTTCTTCTTTATCGGACCTCCTTCTCTAAAAGAAATGGGAAGGAAGCCTGAGAAAAAAGGGTGGGCAAGGGATTATCCCTTGTCGCCACCACTTGTTAAGCCAGATACAAAGTTCTTTTGTAGGAAGAAGAAGAGGATACAGATTGGAAGGGCGGTGAGGACCGCTCCTGCTGCGAAGTAAGCAATGCGAAGGTTTTTCACATCGCTGACGAAGGTCCGGAGACCGACTGCAACGGTATAGACTTCTTTTTCACGAAGTAAGAAACTTGATAAGATATAGTCTCCGAAAGGTCCCATGAAGGCCCAGAGGGCTTGAACGGCCACCATTGGACGGACCAATGGAAGGACGATTTGCCAGAAGCGACGGAAGTGGCCAGCACCATCAAGTTTGGCAGATTCGTCAAGGGAAATGGGCACGGTATCGAAGTAGCCTTTCATGAGCCAAGCATTCATTGGGATTCCTCCTCCGACATAAAGGAAGATGAGGAACCAAGATTGGTTGAGGGCATTGAGCATGAGGGCCATAACGAAGAAGGCGGTCAAGGCTGCAATGGTTGGAACCATTTGAATGATTAGGAAGAAGACTAAACTTTGTTTACGAGCAATAAAGTTGTAGCGGCTATAGGCATAACCAGCCAATACAACGATACTGGTTTGGATGACCATTGTCAAGAGGGCAATGATCAGGGTATTCATGTACCAGGTGCCGTAAAGAGTTTCAGAGAAGAGTTTTGAGAAGTTTTCTAAACTGAAGTTGATGTTGGTATCCAGTTTGAAGGCCACCACGTTACCTGATTTAAAGGCAGATGTAATGGTAATCAAGAGTGGGTAGATAATGATTACAGATAAGACAATTAAATACAAGTAAGTGAGGACTTGGTTGAGGATACGTTTAAATTTAACAGAACCATTCATCTTATACGTCCTCCATATCAAATGCGTGCAATTTCTTGAAGGCAACCATGGAAATACTGATCACGATAATGGAAATAATCAAGGTAACGGCGGCTGCCATAGAATATTGTGGTTGGTTTCCTGTGGTCAATTTATAGATCCATGAAATCAAGATATCGGTTGAACCGGCATTTCCTCCGACTGAACCAGGTCCACCATTGTTAAAGAGGTAAATGATGGAGAAGTTGTTGAAGTTGAAGGTGTATTGAGAGATCAAGGTTGGTGCCGCAACCGCTAAAATCATTGGAAGCGTAATATTGCGGAATTTTTGCCAAGCGTTGGCACCATCAATATAAGCTGCTTCATAGAGGTCGTTTGGAATGGATTGGAGAATACCCAAAGTTAAAACGTAAATATATGGGAATCCAAGCCATCCTTGCATCATAATTAAGGCAACTTTTGTCCAAGTTGGATCTGTTTTCCAAGGGATTTGGATGGGATCGATAAATGGAATAAACTTGGATAAGAATGGAAGAACTTGGGTGTTCATCGCTCCTAAGGAATCATTGAACATCATGGAGAAAGTCATGATGGTGATAAAGGCTGGAACGGCCCAAGGAAGCAGGAAGATGACACCAAAGATGCGTTTTCCTTTGATGAATGGTTGGTTAGCAACAATGGCTGTGAAAATACCAATCACGATTTGAAGGGTAGATGCACAGAGGGCCCAGATAATGGTCCAGGTTAAGACCGAACCAAAGGCTGCACGGAAGGTGCTGAGTTGCCAGATGTTGGAGAAGTTAGACCAACCGACCCAATCCAGGAGTTTGCCTGGCGGTAAGTGTTGGAAGTCGTAGTTGGTAAATGCGATAAAGAGGGTCACCAATACCGGGAAGATAATGGCAAAAATCATGGCAAAGTAGGAAGGGATAATCAAGAGGTAAGGGAAGCCATTTTCATAGATTCCTTTAACCATGTCATTCCAAGTGGTGTTGACTTGCAGTCCCTTGTTCCAACGTTGGGCAATACTGTAGGCGTCTTTCAAGTTGAAGAGGTAGAAGATCAGGTAGGCCACCACGATAATAAGGTGGAAGCTTCCTCGAATCAACATGAAGAGGGAGTTATCACGTCCAGGCATCTCACCCAAACTGATCAAGCCCGCTAGTTCATCGCCTGCAATGGCAAAGAAGTAGATTAAAAAGATTGCTGTGACGCCAAGGAAAATGGCTCCTTTGGCTTTTTGTTTGTTATAGATTTGACCCAAGCCAGGTATCAAAGATAATAGCAAGGCTTTGATGGGATTTTGTTCTTGTTTCATTAACATCTCCTTACACGTCTCGCTTATGCTATAGAAAAATTGCTATAGTAAATTCAGGCAAGCAATCAACAAGGCCGGGGAGACCCAAGCCTTGTTGTCTGATTGAGGAGTTGAGAAAGGTTCTCAGTCCAAATGATCTTGCAAGAACCACCGATATTGGAGAGGCTCATGAGCATTTAAACTTCAAATGCCGTTTGCCCCACGTGAGTGTGGTCTCTTGCGGTTCGCTTGCGCTGTCGGATTATTTATTTCCGTATTTTTGTGCGATAGTGTCTTCAATCAATTTCACAGCATCTTGTGCGGCTTCTTTGGCTGGTTTTTTACCAGACACAGTTTCAAAGAGCATAGTCTTAGCAGGATCCCATACAGTTCCCATTTCTGAGATGTTTGGCATTGGTTGAGCTGCGGCGAATTGTTTGACTACCGCTGAAGTCAATTCGTCATTTTTCCCAACAGCATATTCGCGTGCTTCTGTATTAGCTGGTACTTCGTTTGTAGCATCGTAGAAGGCTTTTTGTTGGTCAGTTGTTGTTAAGAAAGTGACGAATTTTTGTGCAGCTTCTTGGTTTTTAGCGCCAGATGGTACGATCCAAGCTTTTCCTCCACCGAAGGCTGCGTATTCTTTGCCGTCTGCAAGGGTTGGAATGGTTGCAACGCCGTAGTTTACTTTTGCTTCTTTAAGGGCAGATGCTTTCCAAGGTCCGTCGATGATGGCAGCTGTTTTGCCTTCTGTGAATTGTGTTTGGATCAGGTTTGCTGCGCCTTCAGCGTCTTGCATTCCTTTTGGCCATTGGTCGTACCAAGTTTTTGCGTATTCAAGTCCTTTGACAGATCCGTCATTGGCTAAACCGATATCTTTAGGATTGGTACCTTTGTCGCCAAAGACGTAACCGCCATTACCAGCCATAAGACCGTATGCGTAGTAGAAGTTTGTCCAGTCAGCGAGGAAGGCTGTGTTTTTACCTGATTCTCCGGAGAAGGCATATTTGCTATCTTTTGCAAGAGTTTCAAGGTCAGCGAAAGTTTTTGGTGCTTCGCTGATAAGGTCTTTGTTATAGTAGAGAACCAAAGTTTCGATAACGGCTGGTGAACCGTATACTTTTCCGCCGTTGGTTACCAAAGCTTTTGTTGTGTCATCGGCTTTAGAAGAATCTTCGATTTTCAATTCAGCCAATTGTCCGTCAGTTCCGAGGGAACCAACACGGTCGTATGGAGACATCATAACGTCTGGAGCAGATCCAGATTGGTTATCCAAGGAAAGGTTGTCCAAACCAGTCAATTGGTCACCCGTTTTGATGGTTACTTTTGTGCCGCTTTCTTTTTCGAAGGCTTCAGCCGCTTTTTCCATGTAGCCCTTGTATTGTTCTTCAACATAAACAGTCAATTCGTTGCTGTTTGAAGTATTTTTTGAAGATTTTCCTCCGCAGGCAGCAAGGGCAATAGATGCCACACCAAGTGCAGTTAAGACTGCCACGCTTTTTAACACGTTGTGTTTCATGTGTTTATTCCTCCTAAAGAATAAATGTTTTTCTGATTTTAAGAAAAGTGCAAACGTTTTCTTAAAGTGACTTTATTATAACAAATGGTGAAATCGCTTGCAAGGTTTTTTTAAGGTTTTTGCTAAAAAATATGAGTAAAGCCATTGACAAGATTTGACCTTCTTATTATATTAAAGGAGGTTGGGCAGGCACTTGTCTATTTTAAGCCAGTTTTTCCATAAAAACGCTTGCAAAAGTGGGGGAGAAAAGCTATAATATAATTAGGCAAACGTTTTCATAAAGAATTCAACCAGAAGAAATAAGAGGTAATCCTGTGAAAGAGAGACAAAGTGGAGTCTTGATGCATATTTCTTCCTTACCAGGGAAGTATGGTATCGGATCCTTCGGACAATCTGCATATGACTTTGTGGACTTTCTGGTCCGCACCAAACAACGTTACTGGCAAATCCTCCCCTTGAGCCCAACCAGCTACGGGGACTCGCCTTATCAATCTTTTTCAGCCTTCGCTGGAAACACTCACTTCATCGACTTTGATCAGTTAGCTGAACACGGATTGATCACAGACGAGGATTTGGCAGGTCGCGACTTTGGTGACAATCCGACTCAAGTGGATTATGCCAAAGTTTATGAGGAACGTCGTCCGGTCCTTGAGGCAGCAGTCAAACGCTTCCTTGAATGGGAAGATCTTTCAGATTACCATCGTTTCTTAGAAGAAAATGCTTCCTGGTTGGATTCTTTTGCTGAATACATGGCGATCAAAGAACACTTTGATAACGCAACCTGGTTGGACTGGCCGGATGAAGCCATCAAGGCTCGTGAGCCAGAAGCCCTTTCCAAATACCGCGAGGACTTGGCTGACCAAATCACTTATCACCGTGTCACTCAATATTTCTTCTTCGATCAATGGAAGGAATTAAAAGCCTATGCAAACGCAGAAGGCATTGAAATCGTCGGAGACATGCCCATCTATGTTGCGGCCGACTCCGCAGAAATGTGGACACAAGGTCACTACTTTAAAACAGACGAAGAAGGCCGTCCGTACTCTATCGCCGGAGTTCCACCAGATGCATTCTCAGCAGATGGCCAACTCTGGGGAAACCCCATTTACGATTGGGACGCCATGGCAGCCGATGGCTACGCTTGGTGGATCAAACGTTTAGAAGAAAGCTTCAAAATCTATGACGTGGTTCGAATTGACCACTTCCGTGGATTTGAATCCTTCTGGGAAATTCCTGCTGGGGCAGAGACTGCTGCGACAGGAAAATGGTCCAAGGGTCCTGGTTATGCACTGTTCGCAGCTGTGAAAGAAGCCCTTGGAGACTTGAACATCATTGCGGAAGATCTTGGTTACATGACGGAAGAAGTAAAAGCCTTCCGTGAACAAACTGGCTTCCCAGGGATGAAAGTCATTCAGTTTGCCTTTGATCCGGACCATGAAAGTATCGATGCACCGCATACCGCGAGCAACAACAGCGTGATGTATACAGGCACACACGACAACGATACGGTGATGGGATGGTACAAGAATGAAATCGAAGACAAACAACGTGAGTACATGGCACGTTATACCAACCGTAAAGAATACGAAACCGTACCACATGCCATGTTACGTACCATCTTCGCCTCTGTTAGCTTTATGGCCATTGCAACCATGCAAGACCTTTTAGAGCTAGGTGGTGAAGCCCGCATGAACCTTCCAGGAACCATCGGAGGGAACTGGACTTGGCGGATGACAGAGAATCAAATGCAGCCGGAGGTTGAAGCAACCTTGAGCGATTTGACAAAAATTTACCGCCGTGAAAATACAAACTTAAAATAGCATTTGTTTACAGAAGAGGAGCACAAACACAATGTTAAATTTACAATCGACTGTTCAAGCAGCCTATAATAAACCAATTTCTGAGTGTACCAACGAAGAGCTTTATGTAGCCCTTCTTAACTACACCAAAGCCGTATCTGGAACCAAACCAGTAAACGAAGGCAAAAAGAAACTCTACTATATCTCAGCAGAGTTCTTGATTGGTAAACTCTTGTCTAACAACTTGATCAACTTGGGTCTTTACGACTCAGTTAAACAAGAATTGGCAGAAAACGGAAAAGACCTGATTGCCATCGAAGAAGTGGAATTAGAACCATCTCTTGGTAACGGTGGTTTGGGACGTTTGGCAGCCTGCTTCCTTGATTCCATCGCAACCCTTGGACTCAACGGTGACGGTGTCGGACTCAACTACCACTACGGTCTCTTCCAACAAGTCTTGAACAACAACCAACAAGAAACGGTTCCAAACCGTTGGCTCAAACGCCAAAGCTGGTTGACAACTTCTCACCACTCATACGAAGTGCCATTCAAACACTTCACCCTTCGCTCAATGTTATACGACATTGACGTACCTGGATACAAGACAGCTCACAAAAACCGCCTTCGTCTCTTTGACTTGGCATCTGTTGACGGTTCTATCGTTCACGACGGCATCCAATTCGACAAAGGCGACATCTTCAAAAACTTGACCCTTTTCCTCTACCCAGATGATTCAGACCGTCAAGGTGAATTGCTTCGTATCTACCAACAATACTTCATGGTATCAAATGCCGCACAATTGATTTTGGACGAAGCAGTTGCTAAAGGGTCAGACCTTCACGACCTTCCGGAATACGCTGTTATCCAAATCAACGATACCCACCCATCACTTGTCATTCCAGAGATGATCCGTCTCTTGACCATGGTTGGAATCAGCATTGACGAAGCCATCGATATCGTTCGTCGTATGACAGCCTACACCAACCACACCATCTTGGCAGAAGCCCTTGAAAAATGGCCTCTTGACTACCTTTGGGAAGTGGTTCCACACTTGGTACCAATCATTCATGAATTGGACCGTCGTGTCAAAGAACAATACGGTGACCCACGCGTTCACATCATCGATGAAAACAACCGCGTCCACATGGCACACATGGATATCCACTATGGATACTCTGTTAACGGGGTAGCAGCGCTTCACACTGAAATCCTTAAGAATTCAGAACTCAAAGCCTTCTACGACATTTACCCAGAAAAATTCAACAACAAAACAAACGGTATTACCTTCCGCCGCTGGCTCATGCATGCCAACCCACGCCTTGCTCGCCTCCTCGACGAGTACCTCGGCCACGGATGGCACCACGATGCATCTGAATTGGAAGGCATCCTCAACCTTGAAGACAACAGCCAATTGAAAGAACAGTTGGAAGCAATCAAAGCCCACAACAAACGCAAACTCGTTCGTCACATGAAAGACCGTCAAGGCTTTGAAGTCAACCCAAATGCCATCTTCGACATCCAAATCAAACGTCTTCACGAATACAAACGTCAACAAATGAATGCCCTCTACGTTATCCACAAATACTTAGATATTAAAGCAGGGAACATTCCATCAACACCGTTGACTGTCTTCTTTGGAGGAAAAGCTGCTCCAGCTTATACCATCGCCCAAGATATCATCCACTTAATCATGGCTCTTTCTGAAGTCATCGCGAATGACCCTCAAGTAGCGCCACACCTTCAAGTGGTCATGGTAGAAAACTACAACGTTACCGCAGCAAGCTTCCTCATTCCTGCAGCAGATATTTCAGAGCAAATTTCACTTGCCTCAAAAGAAGCGTCAGGAACAGGAAACATGAAATTCATGCTCAACGGTGCCCTCACATTGGGAACATCTGACGGTGCCAACGTTGAAATCCATGAATTAGTTGGTGACGACAACATCTACATCTTTGGTGAAAAATCAGAAACCGTTATCGACCTCTACGCAAACAATGGTTACAACGCTTACAGCTACTATGAACGCGAAGCCATCAAACCATTGGTAGACTTCATCGTCAGCGATGCTGTCTTGGCAGCAGGTAACCCTGAACGCTTGCACCGCCTTCATGAAGAACTCAAAAACAAAGACTGGTTCATGACCCTCCTTGACTTGGAAGATTACATCCAAACCAAAGAAGGCATGCTCAAAGACTACGAAAACCGTGACGCATGGTTGGAAAAAGTCATTGTCAACATCGCTAAAGCAGGATTCTTCTCATCTGACCGTACCATCGAACAATACAACAAAGAAGTATGGCACTTGGATAACTAAGAATCGTAATAAAGAAGATCAAGCAATGGTAGCGCGCTACCATTGCTTTTTTTTGTGAGCTGGAGCGGGGGGAGGAGTATTCCTGCATGCTTCATTCCTTAAAAAGTGAAGTCATGCATCAGTACTATTTAGACTTCTCTTTTTAAGGAAATCAGGCGGCTATTTCTAACCGTGACAAAGGCCCTCTACCAGCGACCTTCTCTTGATTCAGGTACAGGAGAACTACACAATTGTCAGCCTATAAAAAAGCTGTAGAACAATTGACTTCTTTTATTTTAGATGGTAGTCTACAAGGAGCTGCATATGACAGTGCAAAAGCATACGCTCAAGGTCCTTTAAATAGTTTACTCGCTGGAGCGCAACTCTATACCGAAAAAGTTGCGGAAATGGCGCAGAAAATCGCGGATAAGTATTGAGTGAAGTCGGAGAAGATTTAAATGGAGATGATTTAAAAAATCTAATCCAGAGTATGGAGGCTGAACTGATGTTGGAGAGGGTGAGTATGGCTATCCGAGCTGCCAGCTCACCGATGAGTGTACTCACGCAATCGGCTCACTTATCAAAGATGTCAACGATTGAATCGGAAATTAGCAAGCTACAAGAAAAACTAACGAAACTTCAGAACTTTTCAGCCACCTCAGATAGTGTTCGGTCGGAACTGTCAGCCCTAGGAGAAGCTGTTGTGGAAGGTTATAGGCAGGTATCAGCCGACATTACAGATTTTGTGGAGAGTCAGCAATTTCCTGGTAGGGAAGTACAAGGGGGGCAGAAGAATATTTTAAGAGCGGCTGAGTTAGAACAAACGAAATCGACCGCTAGTAAAGAGGAGAAGATTGAGCATTCTGATAAAAAATCGAATAGATTGGTTGGAAGCGTGAATTCTGTTGTAAAATCATCTACTGCTGAAAACTATAAAATTCAAGAGGGTATGTTTTATAGTATATACAGTACAGCTGGTGTTAAGGTTATAAAAAATTCATCGAAAGGTATGCTTAACTTTAAGACAGAAAATAAACATTTTAGTGGTCTACAACTTGATTTAAAAGTAATTTCCTTTGATCTCGATTTTTCGGAAGGTCATGTAAATTTTGGAGCTAAAGGGAGTTTGTTTGGATACAACGTTCATACCTCTGCAAATGTCGGTTTTAATAGTGAAATCGGTTCTTTAGAAGCTAAGGCTGCTTTTGGAACAGGGGAGAATGGGAAATTTGATAATGATTTTGGATTCAAAATCAGTTCAGATATAGACAATGGTATTCTTGGGGCCTATGTGAAGCGTACTAAGTATGAAACTGATGGAGATATAGTAACTGCAAGTTCTTATGAGACGGGCTTCCAAACCCTGAATCGCGGAGAACTTCAGGTTGCAATGGTTATAGGTTCAATAGTTCTTGCTCCTGAAACAGGTGGTGCGAGTCTTCTAGGTACACTTGCAGGAGCTTGAGACTAACGAGAAAAGAGGATTTTTATGGAAAAACAACAATTGCCTATTGGTTCAGTTGTATCGGTTCAGGGTGTTGATGAGAATGTACTAGTAATGAGTCAATTTCCCAAAATAAAGATTAAAGGCATAGAAGGGTATTTTGATTTTGGTGGAACTATCTTACCTTTAGGTTTTAGTGGTGAAAATCTGGTACTATTTAATAAAGAGGATATAACGGATCTTTTATTTATAGGTTACATAGATAAAAGTTTTCAAGAGTTTTTGAAAGCAGCAAATACTCCTTCCAATTTTGAAGGTGCAGTCAGATTTACTAGAGGAGATTTATAATGACAATCTTAATCGGTTGGTTAAAAAGAAAGTGGAAAGTAATAGTTATTGTATTGTTGCTAATTAGCGTTCATCTAGGATATTCAAAATGGGATGATCAGAATCAGTTACAGCAGATTGATGGTTCATATACAGAGGTCAAGGGGAAACGAATACTATCCAAAAAAATTGAAATTAATGGCACTAGTGTTCAACTAGAAAAAGATGGTATTTCCACTTCATATACTATAGATAAAGATGAGGAGCATATATCCAATGGTGAGATACAATATTCATATAATTATGATCATGACCGACTTACATTGATAAAAAATGCTGATCAAGGAGATATTGAGGAGTATGTAAAAATCGGAAGCACAGAGTATGAGAATATTCTGAAAAGTGGAGATAAAAAATGAAAAACATATCACTATTTATTTCATCTCGAGGAAGCAAAGGACTTTACCAACTAATCTTTTTGAGCTATTCTATTTTCATCATTCTAATGATAGGATCTATATATTACAAAGGTAATTTAGGTTCCTTGTTCTTAGTAATAGCTTGTTTGTTCTTTGTAATTTCAAAGAGAATTCAAGCTATGGCCCTAAAGAATTTGTTGCTTGAGCAACTGAATCTGAAAGAATACCAGCTTTATTTTCAAAAGTTGCCTAATTATTGGTTTTTCAGAAGTTTAAAGCCACAAAAATTATTAGCCTCGATAAATGTTAATGGTCTTCGAGGAGATAAGGAAGCCTTTGAGAAAGATAAAGAGGATTTTAGGGATAAACGAATAGCTATTCGAAACAAGGATCGCTATTTAGCATATTTTGAATTGATGTCGAAATCTACTGACGATAAGGTAGCTTTACGTGAAAAGTATCAGAGATTAGTTCCCTCAGGGAATTATTTTAGTGTGATAGGTATTGAGGATAGAGTAGCAGCTGCAGTCTTCAAGATTCGACACTTACAAGAACCCACTGACTATTTTGATCATTATGTACCAAAGAATCGATTGGATAACATTCAGACGCAACATCTTAGGATGTTGAATGAGCAAAATAAGGGGGACATCGAGAAAGCTAAGACATTTGCTCAATCAATTATGAATGAACCGGATGAATTGTATATGGTTCGCGAAGCGAAGGAATTCTACGAGAAAACTTATAAGATGTAGTGGATTGATTCTCCATATTCGGTAAGAATCTGTCAGTTGTCCAACTTATAAAGACTGACTGATAGGGGTTTAATAGAGGAATTCATCTCCGGTCGGTTTCCTTGTCTATCGTTGGGACTCTATTAAAACACTCCTCGTTAGTGTAAACTTTATCTCGGAAAGACGAAAAACTCCAAGCAGGTTTCACCTGCTAACTCATGACA
>Cebus_capucinus_imitator_PRJNA485217_SSR118__coassemble_268_pt1 | contig 22887 bp, 20 predicted proteins | sample Cebus_capucinus_imitator_PRJNA485217_SSR118__metabat2_low_PE_001 | metagenome-assembled genome bin Cebus_capucinus_imitator_PRJNA485217_SSR118
AGTAACCATTGATTTCATCGTCTAATGTTGCGATCTCAACGGCGCGGTCAGCACCCCCATGCACGTATAGTTCCAAGGCTTCTTCAACGAAGTTTTTGACTTGACGACCCATTTTCTTAATCATCTCCTCTACTTCCTCTACTCGTTCTTCACCCTTCATATTGATAGTAGCGCGTGCAATGGATACAGCGTGGTCCCCCATGCGTTCAAGGTCGCTGCTGGCTTTCAATACAGTGATAACCGTCCGCAAGTCTTGCGAAACAGGCTGTTGAAGGGCAATAATCTCTAAGGACTTGCGTTCGAGTTTGACCTCGAATTCGTTGACCTTTTCATCTCCCTCTATGACTTCTTGAGCGAGTTCACGGTCATGGGTGACAAAGGCACGGACCGTTCGGTTAATTTGCGATAGCACTTCATTCCCCATGGCATAAAACTGGTTATGGAGTTTTTCCAACTCTTCTTCAAATTGCGAGCGTAACATGTTTTCCTCTTCTTTCTTAACCGAATTTACCGGTGATATAATCTTCTGTTTCTTGGTGGGCTGGATTGAGGAACATGTCCTTGGTCCAGTTGTACTCAATGAGATTTCCGTCTAGGAAAAAGCCTGTGCGGTCAGAAATCCGGGAGGCCTGCTGCATGGAACGGGTCACTAAGACCATGGTATATTTGTCCTTAAGGCCGTATAGGGTCTCTTCGATTTTCCCTGCAGAAATGGGATCCAAGGCAGACGTCGGTTCATCGAGCAAGATGATTTTGGGATCAGTGGCGAGGACGCGCGCGATACAGACCCGTTGTTGCTGTCCACCGGACAAGCCGAGGGCAGAATCATGTAATCGGTCCTTGACCTCCTCCCATATGGAAGCTCCTTTTAGGGATTCTTCTACTGCCTTGTCCAAGACTTCCTTGTCTTTGATGCCTTTGAGGCGGAGTCCATAGACGACGTTTTCGTAGATGGACATAGGGAAGGGATTTGGTTGTTGGAAGACCATGCCGATTTCCTTCCGGAGCTCGACCACATCTGTCTGTGGTCCATAGATATCCTGGCCATTGTAATCGATAGCTCCGGTCAAGGTGACTTCTGGATTGAGCTCTCCCATACGGTTGATAGAGCGAATCAAGGTTGATTTCCCAGATCCGGAAGGACCAATTAAGGCCGTAATTTCGTTAGGGTAGAAATCAATGGACACTTCGTTTAATGCTTTTTTATTGTTGTAGTAGACCGACAGGTCTTTGACTTGTAAAATAGCTTCTGTCATGTCTCCTCCTTATCCAAAGTGACCAGATACATAGTCGCTGGTTGACTGCAAGGCAGCATTTTGGAAAATCTTCTTGGTTTCATCATACTCAATCAAGTCTCCCAAATAGAAGAAAGCGGTGTAGTCACTGGAACGGGCCGCCTGCTCCATAGAATGGGTCACGATGATGATGGTGTAGTCTTTTTTCAGCTCAGCCATAGTTTCCTCCAACTGCATGGTCGCAATCGGGTCTAGCGCTGAAGCGGGCTCGTCCATGAGCAAGATATCCGGCTTGACCGAGATGGCACGGGCGATACAGAGACGTTGTTGTTGACCCCCAGACAAGGTAAAAGCTGACTTATGAAGGTCGTCCTTCACCTGATCCCAGAGCGCTGCCTGTTTGAGGGAGGTTTCTACTATCTCGTCAAGCACCGCCTTGTCAGTGATTCCCGCACGCTCATGCGCGAAGCTGATATTCTTGTAGATCGACTTTGCGAACGGATTGGGACGCTGGAAAACCATCCCGATGTGTTTACGCATTTCGTAGACGTTGATCTCAGGTCTGTTAATATCGATACCTTCATACCAAATTTGTCCAGTTACTTTAGCAATGTCAATGGTATCATTCATCCGATTGAGACTGCGTAAATAAGTAGACTTCCCTGATCCCGATGGACCAATTAAGGCTGTAATTTTATTTTTTTCAAACTGCATGTCCACCCCTTTGATGGACTCATTTTTCCCATAATAGACATGGAGGTCTGTCGTAGACAAAGCCACCCGTTCTTCGGGGATGGTGATGATATGTTTCTCATCCCAATTGTATTTACTAGACATAATCCCTCCTACTTCTTCTGAGCAGATGTTAATTTAGCGTGGAGCCAGTCTCCGATTTTACGAGCAGACAAGTTGAAAATCAAAATGAAAATCAAGAGGACAGCCGCGGAACCTGCCGAAACAGCTACTGCATCTGGAATGGTTCCTTCTGAGTTAACCTTCCAGATATGAACCGCTAAGGATTCGGCTTGACGGAAAATGGAGATTGGGCTAGTTACAGAGAAGATATTCCAGTTGGACCAATCCAAAGCCGGAGCCGATTGTCCAGCCGTAAAGATCAGGGCTGCCGCTTCCCCGAAGATTCGTCCAGATGCCAAGACAATCCCTGTGACAATCCCTGGAAGGGCTTCTGGAACCACGACATGAAGAACCGTCTCCCAGCGAGACAAACCAAGAGCCAAACCAGCTTCACGTTGCGTGTGGTGAACGGTCTTTAAAGAGTCTTCAATATTCCGAGTCATTTGTGGAAGGTTGAAAACGGTCAAGGCCAAGGCACCTGAAATAATAGAAAAACCATATTGGAATTGAACAACAAAGATCAAATAACCAAAGAGTCCCACAACGACGGATGGTAGGGAAGATAAGATTTCGATACAGGCACGAACGAAGTTGGTCACCCGACCTTTTTTAGCATACTCAGCCAGATAGATTCCTGCTCCCATTGAAAGAGGAATCGAAATCAAGAGGGTAATGACTAAAAGGAAAAAGCTGTTATAGAGCTGGATTCCAATCCCTCCACCAGCTTGGTAGGAAGAAGATTTCCCCGTTAAGAAATGCCAAGATACGTGAGGGAGCCCCCGTACCAAGATATAGAGAATAAGGGAAGCAAGAATCGCGACAATAATGCCCGCGATGGCGTAGAGAATCCCTGTCGCCAATTTATCAGATTGTTTAGCGCGCATAGTTTCGTTTGCCCTCCCTGGTTAAAAGTTTAATAATGGAGTTAAAGGCCAAGCTCATCAGTAAGAGCACCATGGCTAAGGACCATAAAACGTTATTGTCTACTGTTCCCATAACCGTATTTCCGATTCCCATGGTCAAAATGGACGTCAAGGTAGACGCTGGTGTCGTTAAGCTGGTTGGAATCACCGCTGAGTTTCCGACTACCATCTGAATAGCCAAGGCTTCACCAAAGGCACGGGCCATCCCAAAAACGACGGCTGTGAAGATACCTGACTTAGCTGCATTGAGTACCACCCGCCAGATGGTTTGCCAACGAGTCGCCCCCATGGCATAAGAAGCTTCGCGATAATGACGCGGTACTGCTCGAAGGGCATCCGTTGTCATAAAGGTAACGGTTGGTAGAATCATGACAAAGAGGACGAAAATCCCTGATAAAATCCCAAAACCAGTTCCTCCAAAAATGGAACGAACAAAAGGTACCACGACTTGTAAACCGATAAATCCATATACGACAGACGGAATCCCAACCAAGAGTTCAATGGCTGGTTGCAAAATCTTAGCTCCTTTAGGCGACACTTCCGTCATAAAGACGGCTGCCCCAATAGCAAAAGGGGTCGCAATGATGGCTGACAGAATGGTCACGATAAAGGAACCCAAAATCATAGGAAGAGCTCCATATTCTTTACCCGATGGATTCCAGGTTTGACCAAAGAGGAAGCTAAAGACATTGACCCCGTTTTCTGTAAAGGTTGAAATTCCTTTAGATATAACGAATATCAAAATCATAAAGACAATAAAGACAATGAGAGACAAGGCCGCAAAGGTAATGGACTTGCCAAATTTTTCCAAGCGCGAATTCTTGGAAGGAGACACTAATTTCTTAGCTAATTCTTCGTTTTTCATACAGCCTCCTACTTCTTGGTCACATGCCCCTCAGCATCCTTGCTGACTTGCATGTCCTTGATTGGAATATAGCCCATACCAGTAATGACCCCTTTTTGGACCTTATCCGATACCATGTAGTCCAAAAATTCCTTGGTTAACTCAGTCGGTTGTCCCTTGGTGTACATATGTTCATAAGACCAGAGTGGCCAGTTATTGGTGGTCACGTTTTCGGCTTTAGGTTCAAAGCCATTGACCTTAATGGTTTTCACTTCCTCATTGACATAGGCAAAGGCCAAGTAAGAAATAGCGCCTGGGGTTTGAGCAACAATGGACTTAACCATACCGTTAGAATCCTGTTCTTGACTCTGAATAGCTGTTTCCCCCTTCATGACCGTTTGGTCGAAGGTAGCACGGGAACCAGACGAAGCTGCACGGTTGATAATGGAGATTTCTAAATCCTTCCCACCCACCTGCTTCCAATTGGTGATTTTACCAGTAAAAATGTCTTTTAATTGGTCCAAGGTCAAATTGTCAACATTCACTTCCTTGTTAACAATGACCGCAAGACCTGCCACTGCTACCTGATGGTCCACCAAGTCTTCTGACTTGATGCCTTCTTTTTCTTCCGCAAAGACATCCGAGTTTCCGATTTGGACGGCTCCAGACTGAACCTGAGACAAGCCAGTACCTGAGCCGCCTCCTTGGACATTGACGGTTTTTCCGACGTTCTCGACGGAGAATTCATCTGCTGCTGCTTCAACCAGGGGTTGAAGAGCAGTTGATCCAACCGAGGTGATCGATTCACCTCGGTCAATCCAGCTGGCACAGCCAGCTAAGGAAGCTGAGGCTAAAAGCACAAGTCCTGCACTCAGCAATCTTTTCTTACATTTCATCATAGTTCCCTTTCACATGTATAGGCAGTGCCTTCATGTTTACTATAGTCCTTTAGGACTGAAAACGCAAACCTTTTGGATAATAATTTTTAAGAGTCTGCCCGGTCACTTTAGCAAAGCCAAATCCGTTACCGCCGGCTAAAACCTGGTACCAACCGTTAGGCAAAGACTCAGGAAGTTGGACGGTTTGGCCTGACGCATAGAGCTTAAAGCCTTCTTCATCCAAGACTACATGTTTCTTTACTTGATCTGGTCTAAGAGCAATTCCTAACGCAAAGCTGGGTTCAAAACGCTTCTTCTTAAAGGTCCCCAACTGCAGACCATTCCGAGCAATTTTCAGCTTATCTAAGGCCGGTAATTCCTTGGGTACCGCATAGAGCACATCTCCAAAGGTTTCTAAGCGACCTCCAATGGGTTCAAGCAAATGTTTTTTCTCAAATTCAGCCCAAAGCTTTTTCTGCTCCGTAGTCAAATTCGATCTCACAGGCTTGGATTTCTTTGTCTTATTTTCTCCTAAGAACTTAAACTTGGCTACAAATTGTCCCTCGCCCTTAAAACGGTGCGGATACATACGAGCGGTTTCTGGAAAATCAATCCCTTCTACCATCCCATTGATCAAAGGCACCTGCTCCAGTTCAAGCGGAAATTCTTCCAATAACCAAGCAACGATGTCCTCATTTTCTTCTGGCGACCAGGTGCAGGTCGAATAAACCAGATGGGCTCCCGGCGCCAGCATCTTGATGGCATCTTCCAAGATTTCTCTTTGTAAGCGAGCGCAAGAGGCCGGATAAGACGCGTCCCAGTACTGGGTCGCGTCCGGCTGCTTGCGAAACATCCCTTCGCCCGAGCAGGGCGCATCTAAAACAATGAGGTCAAAATAACCGCTAAAGACCTTGGCTAAACGGTCTGCCGATTCATTGGTGACGACCACATTTTGCGCCCCAAAGCGCTCTAAGTTTTCCACTAAGATTTTGCTGCGCTTGGCTGAAATTTCATTGGAGACCAAGACGCCCTTGTTATCCATGTAGGACAGCAAATGCGTGGATTTACCGCCGGGCGCAGCAGCCAAGTCCAGAACCTTCATGCCCGGTTGGGGGGCAGCTACCTGCCCGACAAGCTGGGCAGCGGGTTCTTGCGAGTAAACAAGACCAGTCGCATGAGCCATGGACTTGCCCGAAACCTTACCATAATGCGACCAAGGCATACCGGGAATAGGGTCTGGGAAATCCTGCTGGCTGGCCTTGAGCGGATTGGTTCGGAAACCGGACACTGGTTCTTGGTCAAAGGTGGCTAGAAAGTCCGCTGCTTCTTGCGGTCCTAAAAGTTCGGTATATTTGTCAATAAAGGTTTGGGGCAAGGTCATGGCTGCACCTCCTGATTGAAGACCGTATCCATGAGGCTTAAACGAGATTCGTGGATCAGCATGACTTTTTCAGAGCCCTGGTAGGTCGGCTTGCGACCTTCCAGGGTCAGGAGTTTAAAACCGAGTTTGTCTCCGAGAACCCCTGCGGCCGCATAGTCCCAAGGCATTAGGCTGCTCACATAAAAAAGCAGACCGCCTTGGAGGACACGGCTAAAGGAGATGGCCGCAGAACCATAGATGCGGAGTCCCAGACTCGCACGTGCCAGATCTGCTAGTCCAGCCTCATTCTCAGCGTACATGCCCGAATTCATGGCAACCAAGGAGCGATTCAAGACTTGCGGCGACTGGACCTTCAAGGACCGGCCATTGAGCTCCACTTCAAAATCGCCCCCACCATGCAGCATTTCGGCGCGGGCTACATCATAGATGACCGCAAACTTGCCTCGGCCCTCTTCAAAATAAGCCAGCATGACCGCATAATCGCGTCCTTGGCCGACAAAATTGTTGGTTCCATCGATAGGATCGATAATCCAGACGTTGCCTTGGTTATAGGGATGGCGCATGTCATCTTCTTCTGCTAGGAAAAAGTCGCGTGGGTAATGGGCTTTTATCTGTTTGATTAGTCCCGCCTGAACCTTGCGATCCAGTTCGGTCACAAGGTCCGTCGGGCTGCTTTTCGTTTTGATGTCGCAGTCGCTAGCGCTTTGTTCTCGCAGAAAGTCACCGGCTGCTTGCACAATCTTTTTAGCAAATTCATACTTCTTACGCAAGTCGAATGGGTCCTTTCTCTGTTTGCTTAGCGGTTTGGACCGCACGGTAAAGCGAATAGCCGCTGGCGGCCTCGAATTCTCGGCCAATCTTCTTTTCTTGGGCTTTACCGGGAACCACTTGTTTGAAGGCCTTGTAGCGCTCCAGAAGTTCAGCTGCGTCTATTTTACTTTCGTAGGCTTGCTCGACAGCGTTTAAAAAAGAAAGCACTGAAGCAATTTCTTCAGTGCTCCACGTTAAGTCGAGTGGGTAACTATAGTTTTGTTTCATCCTTCAATTTCCGTTTCGGCTCTAAGTGTTGCGGCCTTGAGCTCCTGCTTGCGGTAACCGCGTGGGAGGAAGGCACGAATTTCGTCTTCGTTGAATCCGATTTGCATGCGTTTCTCATCAAGAATGATGGGACGACGCAAGAGTGACGGATTCTCTTCAATTAGTTGAATCAGCTGGGATATAGACATGTCTTCCACGTCTACATCGAGTTTTTGGAAAATTTTTGAACGAGTCGAGATGATATCGTCCGTTCCATTTTCAGTGAAAGCTAGAATACGACGCAATTCTCCCGCTGTAAGTGGGCTGGTCATAATATTGTGCTCTTGAAAAGGAACTTTATGACTAGCAAGCCAAGCCCTCGCTTTGCGACAACTCGTACAGCTAGGTGATAAAAATAAGGTAATCATATTTCCACACTTTCTTTATGCTACTATTAATTATACTAAAAAAACAAGCGCTTGCATAGGGTTTATCATAGATTTTCCTGAAAAAATCCACTATTTTAATCGAGGTTCTAAAGGTCCCGTGGACCTTTAGAAGAAAGAAACCTCCCTAGCGCTTCTTTTCTCCCCAGTCCTTCTTTTCGCTCCTTTTTAAGAGCAAAATAGGGCTGTTTATAGTATACTAAAGGTAAGAAGCATAAATAAATGAGGTAACAACACATGAAAAGATGGATACTTTCCTTCGGCCTCCTCACTGGCCTCCTTTTACTGGGAGCCTGTCAGCAGGAGAAAACCAACAACAGTCAGAAAAACACGACCAAAATCAGCCAGCAAAGTCAGTCGGCTAAAGAGGACCGCAACACATCTTCTTCTAGCCAAAACAAGGAGGCTACGTCTAACCTAGACGGTACCTACCAAGGCCAAGATGAAGAAGAAACCATTAGCCTAACCATCAAAAATGGGAAGGGACAGTGGACCGAACAAGACAGCGAAGATGGTGAAAAAGAGATTTCCAAAGTCGTCATCAATGAAAAGGATGGCACCATGACCATTGGGGATGAAGTAAAACGTTACGAAATCGATGGCGACCAACTCATTCTCAACGACTTGGATCTTGAAGTCGACGACGCTCTTGTATTAGTCAAAACCAAATAAGAGATTGGAAAGCGATATAAAAAACATATAAAGAAAATATAAAGAAAATAGAGATTGGAACGCTCATTCCAACCTCTATTTTTTTTATTCTTTCCAGTTTCTAGCGATGGATTCATCTGACTGCAACTGGATACAGAGACTATCGATACCGTCAAACTTCACCATTTCGCGGATTTTGTCCAACCAATGAATCTCCAAGGTGTGGCCATAAATATCTTTGGAAAAATCAAAGATATTGACTTCAAAACGCAACTCTTCCCCATCAAAGGTCACATTTTTCCCGACCGACGCCATGCCTCGATAAATCTGTCCATCAAAGGCTACATCGACCACATAGACACCGTCACCTGGTAACATGACCCGATCCAGCGGTGCCAAATTGGCTGTCGGATAGCCGATGGTCCGTCCTCTAGCATCGCCATGGACGACCACACCTCGCATGGTCATTGGGTAGCCCAACAAGTGGCTGACCGCCTTCATATCACCGGCTTTCACCGCCTGACGAATCCGCGTAGAAGAAATCTTCTCTCCTCCATCGGTCACTTCGGGCACGATCACCACGGGACCAGAAAAGTAAGCTGCTAAATCTTCTGCTTCTTTGCGGTCACAACCAAAATGGTAGTCAAATCCAGCAACCAACGCCTGAGCTCGTAAAGCTTTTACATAGCTTCTAATGAATTCTTGCGCGGTTTTTCCTGCAAAATCCGTGGTGAAATCCACCAAATAGAGATGGTCTACCCCAAGCGCCTCCAAATGCTCTTCGCGCTCCTTGGGACTCATCAAATGAAGGAGTAAATCGGGCTGGTAACGAACGAAGGCCAGCTTAGGGGACTCCGGAAAGGTTAGAAGCGCCACCTCCAGGCCTTGCTCATCAGCAATGCGGCGCGCCTCGGCAAAGAGAGCCTGATGCCCCTTGTGAAGACCGTCAAAATAGCCCAAGACCAGGACCGTGTCCCTATCTTGAGCAATATCATGTACACTTTCAATTACTGTCGTTTTCATTCTTTTATTGTATCACAAAAATACTTTTTTCGGTTTGTACAAAGCTTCACGTGATTCCAAAATAGCCACCAACCGGCCCTCGTGAAAGGCTGCTAGGAGTGGAGCTTGAGCATCCAGCGTCAAAAAGCGGCCAAACGAAATCTCCTGCATGGCCGCATCATCCACGTCCACGCGCGGCAAATCACCCACACCCAGCTCCAAAGGCTGCATGAAGGCTAAGTCGTCCGCTTCTACACGTTCCTTGATTTCATCAATCGTCAGGGCATTTTCTAGGGAAAGGCCCGCTGCTTTTGTACGTTTTAAAGCAGACATATGAGCCGCGTAACCCAAGCTTTTCCCAAGATCTACGGAGAGAGTTCGGATGTAGGTTCCCTTACTACAGGTGACTGTAAAAGTAAAAGACGCACAGCCATCTGCTTGTGTGATGGGACTCGTTCTCTCGAAACCATAAATGGTCACCTGCCTCTCCGGACGCTCCACCGTCTCCCCAGCACGCGCGTATTCATAGAGTTTGCGACCATTGACTTTCACCGCGGAATACATGGGCGGAATCTGCGTGATATTTCCGATAAAGGTTTTCATGGCAGCGTCAACCGCTTCTTCACTGATGATGGTGTCAACAGGAGTCTTTTCAATAACTTCACCGCTGGCGTCTTCTGTCGTAGTGGCAAAGCCCAGTGTGATTTCACCCTGGTATTCTTTTCCCTCTTCTTGCATGTATTCGACCAAGCGAGTCGCTTTTCCTACCGCAATCGGAAGGACACCCACCACATCCGGGTCCAAGGTTCCTCCATGACCAATTTTCTTGGTTCCAAGTACCTTTCGTAGCCGAAAGACCACATCATGCGAGGTCATCCCCGCTTCTTTTTTCACATTGATAATTCCGTTTTTCATACTAGCCATTATATCGGTTGTGAGAATGAAAATCAATAGGAAAAGGGTGGAGAGTGAGCTCCGATAGACTTGGAGCGACCGAGTTTCGTCTCAATTGTTTGCTCAGAACTTAAAGGAGCTATCTCTCTCCATTTGATCACACTTCAGTCTAACGAGTTTCGTCTCGTGAGCTGATTTCGGACGAACGAATTTCGTTTCCTTGACCTCCACCGCACCCTAGACTGCAGTCTCGCCTTTCTACACGACTCGCTGACCATTTTTGTAGACTTCATCTACCAAATTCGTCGCAAAGAAATAGAGGGGATAGTCGATATTTTTTGCATCAAAGATAGTGATATCCGCTTGTTTGCCAACATCAAAACTACCGATAGTTTCTTGGCGATTGACTGAATAGGCGGCATTAATAGTCACTGCATTGAAGACTTGGATAGGTGTCAATCCTTGCATAAAGCAACCTAATTGCATGACAAACTGTAGATTTGCTGTAGGACAAGATCCTGGATTACTATCGGTAGCCAAGGTAATGGCCATGCCTGCTTGGATCATCTTTTTAGCTGGTGCATAGGTATCTTCCATTAAGCTAAAGGTAGTGGCCGGTAGAAGATTTCCGATGACCTGTGCCTCTGCCATCTTAGCTATTCCTTCATCGGTTGCCATCATCAAATGCTCGGCACTTCTTGCTTTCAAATCCGCAGCAACATCCACTCCTCCAATGGACTCAATTTCATCCGCATGAATACGTAAGAGGAAGCCTAACTCCTTAGCTTTTCCGAGGAGATAGGCGGACTCTTCCGCGGTGAAGACTCCTTTTTCACAAAAGATATCACAGAATTCAGCTAGGTTTTCTTCCTTCACCTTAGGAAGCATCTCGTCCACAATTAGTTGGAGGTAATCCTTTCCACGACCAGCATATTCTTTGGGAACAGCATGGGCCGCCATAAAGGTGGATACCAATTCGATGGTGTGATTTTGGTTCAAAGCTTCCACCACCTTTAACTGCCTTTTCTCTGTTTCCCAGTCTAATCCATAGCCAGACTTGGCCTCAACTGTAGTGACACCATGCTGCAACATATAATCTAATAGGCGTTTTGACTTCTGATACAAGCTATCAAAGTCAGAGGCACGCGTCGCACGAACGGTACTATGGATCCCACCACCTTGAGCTAAAATATCCAGGTATGAGACGCCTGCCAACTTCTTAGCAAATTCATGTTCGCGACTCCCCCCATAAACCAAGTGAGTATGGCAATCAATCAGCCCCGGACAGGCGAATTTTCCTTCATAAGAGCTTCGTTTAGTCTCGGGACCAATGAGGTCAGCAGGAACCTCGCCACTTCCAATCGCTAAGATTTTTCCATCCTTGATAGCAATGTAGGCGTTTTCCAGTAATGCCCCTTGATTCATCTCTTCTCCAAAGAGGGGATGACCCAAATCGACAGGAGCAAAGACTTGGCTAAAATGTTCTAATACGTGATCTGCAATCATGAGATGTCCTCCTAAGTTTATTCTGAACCATTATAAACCAAAAGCGTCAAATTTCCGTCAAAAAATGGATAGGAAACTAGAATGTGAAAAGACAATTCTCAATTGACGATAAATAGACGCTTCACTTGTAAACTGGTGTCAATGAAAGATCAAGGAGGAACTTCCATGTCATTTTATACTGAACAAGACATTGCACAAGCAATGATCGTCAAATTGGATGATGTACTTCCAGAACCAACTGTGTTTGAAGAAGGCATCCGGCGAGCACCAGACCGTGGTTTTCGTTTGAGTAAATCCCAAACAGCCATCGCGCTCAAAAATGCACTACGATATGTTCCAAAACAATTCCATGAAGTGGTCCTTCCTGAATTCTTGGAAGAACTTAAAACTTATGGACGTATTTATGGATATCGCTGGCGTCCAAAAGGCCGGATTTATGGCAAGCCCATCGACGAATACAAGGGAAAATGTACGGCCGCCAAAGCCATGCAGGTCATGATTGATAACAATCTGAGCTTTGAAATCGCCTTGTATCCGTATGAGCTTGTCACTTATGGAGAAACAGGTTCCGTCTGTGCCAACTGGATGCAATACCAATTGATTAAAAAATACCTGGAGGTGATGACAGAGGATCAAACCTTAGTAGTAGAATCCGGCCACCCTCTCGGTCTCTTTAAATCCAAGCCAGACGCTCCTCGGGTCATCATTACCAATGGTCTCTTGATTGGCGAATACGACAATATGGAAGACTGGGAAATTGCCGAACAGATGGGTGTCACCAACTACGGACAAATGACGGCAGGTGGTTGGATGTATATCGGACCCCAAGGGATTGTCCATGGAACCTTCAACACCCTCCTCAATGCAGGTCGTCTCAAACTAGGGATTGCTGACGATGGCGATTTAAGAGGAAAACTCTTCATTTCCTCTGGTCTCGGTGGCATGAGTGGTGCTCAAGGAAAAGCAGCTGATATTGCCAATGCGGTGTCCATCATTGCGGAAGTGGATGCTTCTCGCATTGAGACACGTCATTCTCAAGGATGGATCAAACAAGTTGCTCAATCTCCTGAGGAAGCCCTGGACATCGCACAAAAAGCGTTAGCCAATCAAGAATCCACTTCCATCGCTTTCCACGGGAATATTGTGGACTTGCTCGAGTATGTCGATCAACACGATATTCCAGTCGACCTTTTATCAGACCAAACTTCTTGTCACAATGTCTACAATGGTGGCTACTGTCCTGCTGGCATTAGTTTTGAAGAACGTACCAGACTGTTAGCAGAGGATAAGGAGCGTTTCAAAGAATTGGTGAATCAAACGTTAGAAAGACATTTCCAAGTCATTAAATCCTTAACCTCAAAAGGAACCTACTTCTTCGATTATGGTAATTCCTTTATGAAGGCTGTCTACGACTGCGGTGTCAAAGAAATTTCCAAGAACGGTATCGATGATAAGGATGGATTCATCTGGCCTTCCTATGTCGAAGATATCATGGGACCACTCCTCTTCGACTATGGTTATGGACCATTCCGTTGGTGCTGTCTCAGTGGCAAACATGAAGACTTGGTTGCCACTGACCATGCAGCTATGGAGGTCATCGATCCAAACCGTCGTTACCAAGACCGGGACAACTATAACTGGATTCGGGATGCAGAAAAGAACCAGTTGGTTGTGGGAACCCAATGCCGTATTCTTTACCAAGACTGCTTAGGACGAGTCAATATCGCCCTCAAATTCAATGAAATGATTCGCCAAGGAAAAATTGGACCAGTCATGTTAGGACGCGACCACCACGATGTATCCGGAACCGACTCGCCATTCCGCGAAACCGCTAATATCAAAGATGGGTCTAATGTTACCTGCGATATGGCTGTCCAATGTTACGCAGGAAATGCAGCGCGTGGTATGAGTTTGGTTGCCCTTCATAACGGAGGTGGCACAGGAATTGGTAAAGCCATCAATGGAGGATTTGGACTTGTCCTAGACGGTAGTGCCCGTGTCGATGAAATCATTAAATCCGCTATCGCTTGGGATACCATGGGTGGTGTTGCTAGACGCAACTGGGCTCGTAATGAACACGCTATTGAAACAGCCGTGGAGTACAATAAACTCCGCCAAGGAAGCGACCACATCACGATTCCTTATATAGCAGATGACTCCCTCATCCAAGAAGCCGTTGACAGCTTATTCCAATAAGACAGAAGGAGGCCACATTTTATGGTTAAAATTGTTGAATGTATCCCTAATTTTTCTGAAGGTCAAAACAAAGACGTCATCGAAGGGCTTGCCAGCACAGCAAAATCTGTTCCTGGTGTCACCCTCCTCGACTACTCCTCAGATGCCAGTCATAATCGCAGCGTCTTCACCTTAGTTGGAGATCCAGACGCTATTCAAGAGGCAGCTTTTCAATTAGTCAAATACGCTTCTGAGCATATCGATATGACCAAACATCATGGGGAACACCCACGCATGGGGGCGACGGACGTTCTTCCTTTTGTTCCCGTCAAAGATATCACAACAGACGAATGTGTCGTTCTTGCAAAAACAGTGGCTAAACGAATTAACGAGGAATTGGAAATCCCTATCTTCCTTTATGAGGACGCAGCTAGTCGACCAGAACGGAAGAACTTAGCAAAAGTTCGGAAAGGTCAATTCGAAGGCATGCCTGCTAAATTATTAGAGGACGATTGGGAACCTGATTTTGGTAAACGCCAAATCCATCCAACGGCTGGTGTCACAGCTGTCGGGGTGCGGATGCCACTCGTCGCCTTCAATATCAATTTAGACACCGATAATCTAGAAATTGCTAGCGCCATTGCAAAAGTCATACGCGGTTCAAGTGGAGGCTATACCTACTGTAAAGCGATTGGTGTTATGCTCGAAGAACGTAATATTGCACAGGTATCCATCAATATGGTCAACCTAGAAAAATTCCCCCTCTATCGTGTAGTTGAGACCGTACGATTTGAAGCACAACGTTGGGGCGTTTCCATTATTGGAACCGAGCTTATCGGTTTAGCACCAGCTAAAGCCCTAATTGATAGTGCGGAATATTACCTCCAAATCGAAGACTTCGATTACGGAAAACAAGTTCTGGAAAACCATTTGCTTTAGTATGGAGGTGCCTATGAAATTAGTTGATTTATCCATTCGCGACTTTGCCCAAGTTCTTGGGTCAGATGCTCCGGCTCCGGGTGGCGGTTCTGCCGCTGCCCTGGCTGCAGCAAATGGCATCTCCTTGACAAAAATGGTCTGTGAGTTAACCCTAGGCAAGAAGAAATATGTAGCCGAACAAGAGCTCATACAGGAAGTCCATTCCGAAAGTGCTAGATTACAAGAAACGCTCTTAGAAGCCATCGATAAAGATACCGAGGCTTTCAATGATGTCTCTGCTGTCTTCTCCATGCCTAAAGATACAGAGGAAGAAAAACAAGCAAGGCTAAAAGCATTGCAAGAGGCCTTAAAAAATGCAACCTTATCCCCTTACAGAATGATGGAAGTCATCCTTCAAGCCCTAGAAACCACTCAAAAAGCCGTGGGGCACTCCAATACCAATGCAGCCAGTGATTTAGGGGTTGCAGCTCTTCATCTGAAATCAGGATTGTATGGTGCCTGGCTCAATGTCCTCATCAATCTATCCGGTATCAAGGACTCAGAATTCACAGAGGACTATCGTAACAAAGCACAGGCACTTCTTGAGCAAGGTTCTGTCATTGCTAATGATATCTACAAGAATATCGAAGCTTCTTTATAAGAAATACTCTTGACTTTGAACTTGGAGACCATTCAAGTTCACTCGCTCGAACACTATTCCATCAGTGACAACTCTAAGTAACTGGGAGAGCTTTCTGAACTCCTGGTAACTGCCAAAATATTTGATAAGCTTCACCCCTATTCCCTTCGCAGGAATCTTGACACAAAGGAGAACACCTATGGAAGCGAAACAAGTCACATTGCAAGAGCAAGAAAAGGCAAAATTTAGCCTTAGCGGTGCAACCCTCTACGGGATAAATGCCGTCATCGGGTCTGGTATTTTCCTATTGCCTCAAAAAATCTATCAGGATTTAGGACCCGCATCGCTAGCAGTCATGTTTGGTACTGCAATTCTGGTTATTCTACTCGCTGTCTGTCTGGCAGAAACGGCCGGTTACTTCGATAAAAATGGTGGTGCTTTCCAGTATTCTAAAGCAGCATTTGGAAACTTCGTCGGCTTTAATGTCGGCATACTTGGATGGGCCGTCACCATTATTGCTTGGGCCGCCATGGCAGCCGGTTTTGCCAAACTCTTTATCATCACCTTCCCAGCTTTTCAAGCCTACGAACAAGTCATTAGTATTCTCTTGATTCTACTCTTGAGTCTCATGAATATTTCTGGTTTGAAAACCTCAAAAATTTTCACCCTAACAGCAACTGTAGCAAAATTGATTCCAATCATCGCCTTTGCAGCCTGTGCCCTTTTCTTTATTAAAGGTGGATTTGACAAAGGAAACTTTACGCCATTCCTTCAACTAAGCCCTGGTACTTCTCTCACCAGTGCGATTGCTAACACAGCCATCTATATCTTCTATGGATTTATCGGATTTGAGACCCTATCCATCGTTGCCGGTGAAATGAGAAATCCTAAGAAAAATGTGCCACGCGCCGCACTCAGTTCCATCAGTATCGTCTTTGTCCTTTACATGCTAATCATTGCAGGGACCATCGCCATGTTAGGCGGTCGTATCATGCAAACCGGCGCTCCTGTACAGGATGCTTTCGTCGAAATGATTGGTCCTATGGGCGCTTGGATGGTCTCCATCGGAGCTCTTATTTCCATCGCCGGTCTCAACATCGGTGAATCCATTATGGTTCCTCGTTTCGGTGCTGCCATCGCAGACGAAGGTCTGTTACCAAGAAAAATCGCTCAAGTAAACGGACACAATGCACCGGTCGTGGCCATTGCCATCTCCAGTGCCATTGCCATCCTACTCCTTCTGACCGGATCCTTTGAAAAACTAGCTACACTCAGTGTTGTCTTCCGCTTCTTCCAATACATCCCGTCAGCACTCGCTGTAATCGTCCTTCGCAAGAAATATCCAACTACCAAAGTAGCCTTCCGTGTCCCATTCGGTCCTGTCATCCCTATTCTTGCCATTGTGGTTAGTCTCGTCATGATCGTGGCCGCAGATGTCAACAACGTCCTCTATGGAGCCATCGGGATCGCTATCGCAAGTACACTTTACTATCTGATGCATGGACGCAAACACCACCATCACCATGAATTCACCCATTCTTAGGAGGTCCTCTTTATGACACAAGTAATTTATTTAGACGGAAAAAGCCTCACACTGGACGACGTCATCCAAGTCGCACGTCATGGAGCCAAGGTAGCCATCAAAGACTCTGCTATCGAAGACGTCAAAGCCTCACGCGCTATCGTTGACGACATCGTTCGCGATAAACGGGTCGTCTATGGTGTGACCACCGGTTTTGGTTCCCTCTGCAACGTCAGCATCTCAACCGAGGACACCACCCAATTACAAGAAAACCTCATTCGGACTCACTCTTCAGGCTTCGGGGCCCCACTCAAAGAAGACCAGGTCAGAGCCATCATGCTCATCCGCGTTAACTCTCTGGTCAAAGGATATTCAGGTATCCGCCTTTCAACTATCGAAAAATTAGTCGAACTCCTGAATAAAGGCGTGACCCCTTATGTTCCTGAAAAAGGGTCTCTCGGGGCTTCTGGTGACCTAGCACCGCTTGCACATATGGTGCTTCCAATGCTTGGCCTCGGTCAAGCCTACTACCAAGGTAGGCTTTACTCCGGTAAAGAGGCACTTGAACGAGCTGGCATTGAGCCCATTGCTCTCGCCGCCAAGGAAGGCTTGGCACTCATCAATGGTACTACCGTACTCACCGCCATTGGGGCCTTGGTTACATACGACGCCATTCAATTATTAAAACTTTCTGATATTGCTGGCGCTCTGTCTCTTGAGGTCCACAACGGTATTACCAGTCCTTTTGACGAAGACCTTCATACCATCCGACCTCAAAGCGGTCAATTAGCGACGGCTAGAAATATTCGCAATCTCTTAGAAAATAGCGGAAATACAACGGAAGCCACTCAGGATCGTGTACAAGATCCTTACACCCTTCGTTGTATCCCACAAATTCATGGAGCCAGCAAGGATTCCATCGCTTATGTCTTATCTAAAGTTGAAATTGAGATCAACTCTGTTACAGACAACCCAATCGTTCGAAAAGATGGCAAGGTCATTTCTGGTGGAAACTTCCATGGAGAACCAATGGCTCAACCATTTGATTTACTAGGTATTGCCATTTCTGAAATCGGTAACGTTTCCGAAAGACGGGTGGAAAGACTGGTTAATAGTCAATTGAGCAAGCTCCCAAGCTTCTTAGTTAAACACCCAGGCCTCAACTCCGGCTTTATGATTACTCAATACGCCTGTGCTTCCCTAGCTGCTGAGAATAAAATCTTAGCCCACCCAGCTAGTGTTGACTCTATTCCATCTTGCGAAAATCAAGAAGACTTTGTCAGCATGGGAACAACTGCAGCACGGAAAGCAGGGGAAATTCTGAAAAATGCCCGTCGCATTGTCGCAACTGAAATCATGGCTGCTTGTCAAGCCCTTGATTTAAAAGGAAACGAACCCTTCCTCGGAAAGGGAACCCGTCCAGCTTACGATGTCTTCAGACAAGGTGTCGATTTCATTGAATTTGATAAGGATATCGAAATCTACGAAGAGCTCAACAAGGCATCCGCTATCATTGAAAACCCAGAATTTCTTGAGGAAGTCGAAAAATCTGTGGATCTAAGTATTCAATATTAAGACTTCACAAAGACTTGTTATCGATGGGGCCAGGGAGCAACTTGGCCTCATTTTCTACGAAAATATACTAGCGACCCAGCCAAAAGAAATGGTACAATGACAAAAAGACTTGAACACCTTAGAGAGGACCTGATATGTTATCGAATTACTATCCCATTCACTACCCCTATTACCAGCAGGCCATTGAGGATGATTTGTATGCTGCCAAGTGGGGCATGCTGATTCAGCTTCTGGATGTCAGCCAGAAAGATTTACAAGCTTTTCCTGGTAAGAACTTTGCTCTGATTGGATTTAAGTGTGACAAGGGAGTCTATATCAATAATGGACGCGTGGGTGCGGTCGAGGGACCTCAAGCCATCCGTCAGCAGATTGCCAAATTGCCTTGGCACTTAGGACGAGAAGTCCAAGTCTTTGATGTGGGCAATATAGATGGTCCGAATAAATCCTTAGAAGAACTGCAAGCCTCCTTGGCTGCGCTCGTTAAACGGGTTCGTGAATTGAATTTGATTCCTATCGTCCTAGGGGGCGGCCATGAGACAGCCTATGGTCATTTCAAAGGATTAAAGGATAGTCTGAATGAAGACGAGACTTTGGCCACCATCAATATGGATGCACATTTTGATTTACGTCCTTATGATCAGACTGGTCCCAATTCAGGTACTGGATTTAGACAGATGTATGATGACCTAGCCAATAGGAATGAGGAATTCCCTTATCTCATTTTGGGACTTCAGGAGCACAACAACAACCTCTTCTTATTTGATTTTGTCGCCAAGTCTTCCAGCATTCAATTCTTAACAGGGATGGATCTGTATCGTATGGCGCCTCAAGAGATTTTTAAGGCAATCGATGCCTTCTTAGAGGGAAAAGACCACATCTACCTCACCATCGATATGGACTGTTTTTCTTATGGAATGGCGCCAGGGGTCAGCGCGATTCAGTCTCTAGGTGTGGATCCAAAGTTAGCGCTTCTCCTCTTCCAGCATCTGGCATCGACTGGAAAACTACTTGGTTTTGATATTGTAGAGGTCTCACCTCCGCATGACATTGATAACCATACCAGCAATTTGGCTGCAACCTTTGTTTTCTATCTGACTCAAATTATGGCTCAACATTAGACAGAAGAGCGTTGCGATTCCTAGAAATCGCTAGTTTGTAAAAGGCATAAAACATTAGAGGCTAGGACAAAAGTCCCGGCCTCTAATGTTATGTTCGGTTAAAATTTAAACGCGGTCAGCTATTGAATGATTCGTTAGCCTTTCTAGACTCCGAAGTAGCAAGCGTTGCTTGCTTTATCCCCCAACTCCAACAGTCCACCGGACTGTTGGAGCCTATTTTCTTTATCATCTCCAGATTTACGGAGGACGGTTCATCCACTACAGTTCTCGTAATTTAGCAAGAAGATGCGTATCACGGTAAGGATTTAAGAGTTGGCAGGCCGTTTGGACATAAGCTTCTTTCTTGCCTTCTACGAGTCCCTTATCGACCAGGAAGGCTTTTAGTGCCGCATAAAACCCTTTCTCACGTGGATTAGAATAATGCGATAAGGCCTGTTTTTCTTGGGATAGGAATTTCTTTGCTTCTTTACCAGACCCTTTTTCTTCCAAGTGTAAAAGGCTCAAATAAAATTCCACTTCTACTTTTCGCCAAGTAAAATGACTCCTCTTCATTTTTTCCTTGGCATCCGTCAAAGCTTTTATGCTTTCTCTAGGCGCCCCTTTCCAGTAGGATGTAATGCCTAGGCCGATTTCAAAAATAATCGTTGCAGCAAGGTGACTCGCATCCTCCCCTTGTTCCAAGGCTCTTTCCTCAAGGGAAATGGCATGATCGACTTCTCCCTTTATTTTGTAGATCTCTGCAATATAATCCATGGCTGCAGCAATCTGTAGCTGATAGACTTGTTCGAGGTCAGTCGTTAAAGAAAAGCTTGATACCGATTCTTGCAAGCAGTGAAGAGCCTGATCCAACTGACCAACCATCAAATAATAGAGTCCTCTCAGTCTTAAATTCACTGCGATTGCCTCATGATTGTTCATTTGGATGGCAAGGCCCAAGGCCTTCTCCGTATAACGATTCATATCCTCTAGCTCTTCCGTTTGAATACAAAAATAAATGAGTTGACGATATCCTTTCATCAGATATGAAAGCTGGTTGAGTTCAGCTGCAAGCTTGACGACTTTATGAATGAGAGGTAACCCTTCTTGGTAATCGCCTTGATAAATATAGAATCTCCCACAAATATAGTCGAATTGTAGCTGTAGCAAGCGATAGACTTCTTTTCCCTTATCGGACAGACTCAATTCATCCAGCTCACGCTCCATCTGAGCCAACTCAGTTTTTATCACTGTCTCATTCCAAGAAGAATGGTTGGGGACTAGGTGAAGCGGGAACAATTCATGGTCCATTTTTAGATTGGCTTCCAAGTATCGAGCGCGATAAGACAGTGCTTGTAGAAAATCATGCCCTTCTCGATAATGAAAGGCAATCTCAGAGAAGAGTTCCAAATCTTCATGATTCCGTCTTAAGCGACTCTCTAATTCCTTAGCGAGTTGGATATGAAGGGAACGCTTTCGACCATGCGTCAGTGTCTCATACCAGTATGCTTTTACAATTTCTTCTCTAAAAGAATACCTTAAATGCTGATCTGGATGTTCCACTAGAATCTGTTTATGAATCAACGAGTCCAACAAATTCAGAAAGTTCTCTTCTGTCTCCTGTGTGAGACTTCGAATGTCCTCCAGAAAAGCAGCATCTTGAAAACAAGAAAGACATTGTAAGCATGCGGCTTCTTCTTCCGTCAAGGTCGAGAAACGAAGCGCCAGCTTGGATTGGATCCGTTCCGTAATGGGATGGAATTCCTTTCCTCTTCGAATATGCTGGGCATACTCTTCCAACAAGAAGGGACTTCCTTGACTATAGCGGTAAATCTTTTTCCAAAGGTCCGGATTAACTGTCTGATCCCCTAATTCACGCTCAAGAAACTCTTGGCTGAGTTGCTCATTCAAGCCTTCTAGTTTTAGAACCTTTAGGATTCCTTCCGCTCGCAAACTCCGGAAAGTCTTTTTTAAATAAGCAGGTGTTGATACATGCTTGGTAAAGAGAAAAGCAATCGGTTCCTGCTTCAGTCGTTTGACCAGAATTTCTAGCAATTCTGCGCTATTAGCATCCATCCAATGGATATCTTCAAACAGGATGAGCTGATTCTTTTCCTTGCAAAGTCTTCTGAACAGATGAACCAGCATACGGCTCATGTCCTGTAAGGAAGCATGAGTCTTCATCGCTTGGCGAACCCTATCTAGCTTCTGAATCTGGCCCTGATCAGCTGGCTTCCCTGCATCTAAGAGTCTCTCCTCTAAATCATCCAGTAATTGAATCCAAGCTTGAAAAGGCCAAGACACTTCTTCTGGCTCACATTCGACCACCATGATTTCAAAGCTATCCCTTTGGTTAGCTAAAACTTGTCTGGTCACGGTTCGTTTGCCAAGACCTGTTCCTCCAACAATCATCATGGCTTCTAGGGACTGTTTACTCACCACTTGAGAAAGGAGAGATTCTAGCTCCTGAATCTCGGACTCCCTCCCTAAAAAGTAACTGGAATTTCTGAGGAAATAATCAGTCTGTCCCTTATCCTTTTGACCATCGATAACCTCTTGATAAAGCGTTTGAATTTTCGACTTGGGGCTAATATCCAGTTCCTTATCTAATAAATTTACCAGTCGGTAATAGACCTCAATAACTTTACTGAGACGATTCTGTTTGGCATACAATTCCATTAGTAGGTAATAGGACTCTTCTTCAAATTCATCTAATTCAATGAGTTTCAATAAAATCCTCTCCTGTTCTTCAAAGGAGCGTAAGGATTTTTTCTGATCTAACTTCTGATAAGCATGGTGAAGATAAAGTTGGTTAACCTGTCTTCGCTGATTGGAAATCCAGAAATCAAATTCTTCTGCATCCTTCATGTAAAAGTGTTCCAGTAACTCCCCTTTGTACAATTCTAGGTTTTCTTTGGGATTCTCAATGAACTTCCAAAAATCGGAATGTAATTTTACTTGATGGTTATCATCAAAAGCCAGCTCTTTTCGATTCTTAGAGTTGATGACAGGGAAGCCCAATGTTTTATGTAATTGATAAATGGTATTTCTCAAATTCTTCTTGGCAACTTGAAGGTCTTTATCAGGCCAGAGTAAACTAGCAACATCATCTCGGGAAGCTTTTTTCTCCACTACTAAATAATAAATCAGACCATTCATTTTAGAAAAAGGTAAGGATACAACTTCCTGATTCAAAAAAATGACCGGTTGCCCCAAAACATTAATCGTCAATGTGTTCATCTGTTCTGCCCTCCATCCTCATATTACTATATAAATATTACAGGATGATTGCAAAAATGGTTCCCAGCAGAAAAAAGGACCTCTCAAAGAG
>Cebus_capucinus_imitator_PRJNA485217_SSR118__coassemble_275_pt1 | contig 22071 bp, 18 predicted proteins | sample Cebus_capucinus_imitator_PRJNA485217_SSR118__metabat2_low_PE_001 | metagenome-assembled genome bin Cebus_capucinus_imitator_PRJNA485217_SSR118
GACCCACCCCGGGACTTCCATATCCAAACAAACGCCGGTTCAAAACCTCAATCGCTATCGCATTGTGCGTTCCAAAGGCCTCGTCCGTCCCCATCTCAATCGCCAACTCTTCCTGAGAAACTTCTTTCCCAAAATAGGACAGCATCATGGAAACCACCGTCGGCACACAGGTGTTCCACTGTCTCTGAAATTGCCCCTGCACCGGTAGGATTTTCTTTTTTGATGTTTTTGGGGATTCCTCATTTATTTTAGGAACCTCTTTTTCCACAGGTGACTCAGGAGAACTCTTTGAGTCATTCGCTACATCCTTATCTGTGGAAAAATCTCTAGATTTCTTGTCTTCGTCTTGTGAGTTCCTAGAACCTTTTTGTGAGACTTTAGAATCGGTGGAGCCACTCTTTTTAGGGGATGAAGTCCTTGTATTCACTTGAGCACTCTTAGACGCAGCTTCCGAAGCCGCTTGCTTCTCCGTTTTAGGGGTTCCACAAGCTGTTAGGAAGAGAATTGAAGCGAGAAAAAGAAAGCATTTCTTACCCATGATCCACACCTCCGAAATCGGTACTCAGCCCTTATCCAAGACCTATCTGTTCACCTTTATTCTACTCCTCCTACAATGCCTGGTCAAACAAAAACAAAAAAATTTCAGCTACCCTTGCCACTGCCCCAAAAAAGTTAGAACCTTTCCGTCCAACTCTTGGAGTACAGTGCATCAGTAACTGAAATCTTATTTTTTAGATCCTGAATGGACCATTCCATTCGGAAGAATTTTACCCTTGCAAAGCTTCCATTTCAGCAATACGCGCTTGGGTCGCTTGGAATTTAGTTTGGTAGTCAGCTTGTTTTTGACGTTCTTTTTCAACGACTTCTGGTTTGGCGTTGGCTACAAATTTTTCATTAGAAAGTTTCTTACCAACCATATCCAATTCTTTTTGCCATTTCGCCAATTCCTTGTTAAGGCGAGCCAATTCTTCATCCACATTGAGAAGGTCTGCAAGTGGCAAGAAGATTGCTGCACCGGAGATAACTGCCGACATAGCTAAGTCTGGTGTTGCCAAGTCTGTAGAAATTTCCAAGTGTTCTGGATTTGTAAAGCGTTTGAGGTAATTTTCATGCGCTTTCAAGAAGTCTTCCAATTCTTTTTCAGCTGGTTTAATCATAAGGGTGATTGGTTTAGAAGGTGCCACATTCACTTCTGCACGTGCGTTACGGACAGAGCGAATGACGTCTTTTAGAACTTCGACGCCTGCTGCTGCTCCTTCATTAACCAAGTCCTCACGAACTACTGGATAAGCTGCATTCACGATAGAACCGTCAGAAATTTGTCCAAAGATTTCTTCTGTCACAAATGGCATGATTGGGTGAAGGAGACGCAAAATTTGGTCCAGGGTATAGAGAAGGACAGAGCGAGTAATGACTTTTTCTTCTTCATTGTCACTATAAAGGACTTCCTTGGTCAACTCAACATACCAGTCCGCAAACTCATCCCAAATGAAGTTGTAGAGATTGTGACCAGCTACACCAAATTCAAACTTGTCAAAGGTTTCGGTCACTTTAGCAATGGTCTCATTCAAATTGTGCAGAATCCATTGGTCGGTTACGTTGCCAGCTTTACCAGCAGCTACTAGTTCCACATTGGCACGCGCCGCTTCAAGCGTCAACCCATTATTGTTCATGAGGATGTAACGAGAAATATTCCAAATCTTATTGATAAAGTTCCAGGCTGCATCCATCTTGTCATAAGAGAAACGCACGTCTTGTCCTGGTGCAGAGCCGTTTGACAAGAACCAACGAAGTGCATCCGCACCATATTGATCGATGACATCCATCGGATCGATTCCGTTTCCGAGGGACTTAGACATCTTGCGCCCTTGCTCGTCACGGATGAGACCATGAATCAAAACATTCTTAAATGGACGACGGTCTGTGAATTCCAAGGATTGGAAAATCATACGAGACACCCAGAAGAAGATGATATCGTATCCAGTAACCAAGGTTGAGGTTGGGAAGTAACGTTTGAAGTCTGCACTATCCACATCTGGCCACCCCATGGTTGAGAAAGGCCAAAGAGCAGATGAGAACCAGGTATCCAAGACGTCTGGATCCTGCGTCCAACCATCTCCTTCAGGAGCTTCTTCACCTACATAGATGTCACCTTCCGCATTGTACCAAGCAGGAATTTGATGTCCCCACCAAAGCTGACGAGAAATCACCCAATCATGCACATTTTCCATCCATTGAAGGAAGGTGTCATTGAAACGTGGTGGGTAGAATTCTACTTTATCATCTGTATCTTGGTTAGCAATAGCATTCTTGGCCAACTGATCCATCTTCACGAACCATTGGGTAGACAAACGTGGTTCTACAGGAACACCAGTCCGCTCTGAGTGACCGACAGAGTGTACGCGTTTTTCAACCTTGACGAGGGACCCAATCTCTTCTAACCGTGTCACGACCGCCTTACGCGCTTCAAACCGGTCCATCCCTGCGAAGTCTGCTGCTAGGTCATTCATGGTCCCATCTTCGTTCATCACGTTGACCTGTGGAAGATTGTGACGTTGACCGACCAAGAAGTCGTTCGGGTCATGCGCTGGAGTAATTTTTACCACCCCAGTACCAAACTCTGGATCAGCGTGTTCATCTGCCACAATGGGAATTGGTTTATTCACAATCGGCAAGATAACGTTTTTACCAATTAAATCCTTGTAGCGTGGATCTTCAGGGTTAACCGCCACCGCTACGTCCCCAAACATGGTTTCTGGACGAGTCGTCGCTACCTCAAGGGCGCGTGAGCCATCTTCCAACATATAGTTCATGTGATAGAAGGCACCTTCCACGTCCTTGTGGATCACCTCGATATCAGAAAGGGCTGTACGAGCCGCCGGATCCCAGTTGATGATGAACTCACCACGGTAGATCCAACCTTTCTTATAGAGATCCACGAAGACCTTACGAACCGCTTTGGACAAGCCATCATCCAAGGTAAAACGCTCACGACTATAGTCTACAGAAAGCCCCATCTTGCCCCATTGTTCTTTAATGGTTGTCGCGTATTCGTCTTTCCATTCCCAAACTTTGTCAAGGAACTTTTCACGACCTAAGTCATAACGAGAAATCCCCTCTCCACGAAGACGCTCTTCTACCTTGGCTTGAGTGGCGATACCGGCGTGGTCCATACCTGGTAACCAAAGGGTGTCAAAACCTTGCATGCGCTTCTGACGGATGATGATATCTTGTAAAGTCGTATCCCAAGCGTGACCCAAGTGCAACTTCCCTGTTACATTTGGTGGTGGAATCACGATAGAATAAGGTTTGGCATCTGGATTCCCAGACGGCTTGAAAGCATCCGCTTCCAACCATTTGTTGTAACGACCAGCTTCCACCTCAGCTGGATTGTATTTTGGTGCTAATTCTTTAGCCATGTGTTTTCTCCTTCTCGGTTGGAACCACAAAAAAGTCCCTGCCTAGCATACACTAGACAGGGACGAATTGTCAGTCAAGGAGTCAGCTTGCGATGAGACTAGGCATTTCACCGAAGATTATACGGATGGTATATCGAGGTTAAATAACGCAGTATCATTGTGAGCTGGCCCTTGACAATCCGCGGTACCACCCATATTCGGATGGTAAACCATCCGCAACTTTATATTCTTATTTTACTTTCACATTTAGCAACTAGCTTCAACACGCTTGTGGACTTCTCAGCACCGCCACTTCCTGTAAAGCGCAAACTTGAAACACCTCTAAACTGCTTTTTAGTCTACCAAATAATGCTGCAAAAAGCAAGTCAGACCAATAAAACGAGCCAAACTTTTCAGTTGTCAATACTCCTCTCACTAGTCTTTCAATCGAGCACCAGCGTCTTTAATCTTTTTGATTGTTCCTGCTCCGATGCCTCGTAAGCTTAATAGTTCTTTTTCAGTGAAACGGCTAAAGTCGGCTTTCGTTTGAATGCCTTCATTGTAGAAGGTACGTGCTCGATCAAAGGAAACATCTATAGACTCTTGAAGGTGCTTGATTTCACTAATTCGTCTGGCCGCATCAAATTCCTCCAATTCCATCCGACGGACTTCTTTTTCCATAAATGCAATTCGATCCTCTAAATCCTCATCATCAAAAAAATCAAACTCAAAGGGATGATCCTCACCGTAGCGATTCTCAAGGTATTCAATCAGGAAACGACTTTCCTCATAAACTGTAACGAGACGGAGACAGGCATTTTGTAAGGATTCGTAAGAATAAAGGTGTACCGTATCTTCTGCTTCGACCTCTACTAGTGTATCTATCCAATCTAAATCACTAAAGAAGAATTCCGTCGCAGGGTTTCGTTTCTCTAGCATATCGAAGGTACGGTCTGCTGCCTCTAATTCACCGGCAAGAACATGAGCAAAGGACATGTGAACCAAATAGGTATCCGTTCTTCGGTAGGGCTCTGCCAATCGCTCACTAAAAGCCAATAGCTTCTCATATTGGTAGGTGCGATTATAGCTGGTTAGTGCTAAATTCAAGAAGGTTGCGGGAAGACGTTTCATAGGTTTAGCGACAATCCTTTCGACCAGTCGAAAGGCCAAGGCGTCCAATCCATAATCAATATATGCTTGAATCAAGTAGCAAAATACACTAAGAGGAAGACGGCTGTTGAACTGTTGCCAATCCCCAAATCCTTCTTTTTTCCAAAGGTCCCAGGCCTGTTCCTCCATCTCACGGTGCAAATCAATAAATTCTGCTTGAGTGGCAGAGGAGTAATTGGTGTGGTAATGCAGATAGTAACGCGCTTCTAGATTATTAGGATCCTTGTCCAAAATCTTCATCAAATCCTTTTGCAACTGGTTCAGATCATTTCGATGATCAAAAGCATCCACAAAGAGACCATGGATTTCTGTAAAAGGGAAGGTCCGATCATTCACAGAATCTTTTAGGACAGCTGGATCTTTCATAGACTCCAGATCACCCTCCTCAGCCAGTTGAGTAGTCGCTCGATAAAAAGGATTGGTCATGTGCAGACGACGTCTCTCAATTTCAAAGCGCTCATATTCGCCTTCCTGATTTAGAAGGAGGACTTCCTCAATATACTGAATGGGATCAGAATTGCCTTGTTCGATTCCACGTTTTTGATGGAACTTAACTTGTTTTTTACGGTTTTGTTTTTTCTTTGCCATTCTTTTATTTCACCTCAAGGCATCTAATAAAAAAGGGGAGCGACTCATGTTTCTTTCGATTGAATCCTCCCCTCCAGCAAAGGCTTAAGCTTTAAAGCTTGCGCCTGCTTCTTTTAATTTCTTAATAGTTGCTGGTCCAATTCCTTTAAGAGCCAACAATTCTTTCTCAGTCTTTGAAGCAAAATCTTCTACTTTTGAAATTCCTTCTTCAACGAATGTCTTTGCACGTTCCAAGCCAACATTGGTTGCTTCATGTAGAGCGGATGCTAGGTCCTCACCAGCGTCAACTGTTGCGTGTCCTGCTTTTGCCACATCGTCCTTGGCTTTTTCAGCAGTTGCAACGACCTTCTCTTCAACTTTGCTAGCAACTTCTTTGACTTCTTCTACTACTGGTTTAGCTGCAGCAACAGGTGCTGAGACTGCACGACGGACTCCAGATAACTTAGCTTGTGCCTTTTGTTCTAATCGTTGTTTTAATTTCAAAGCTTTTTTACGATCTTGCTTTTTAGACATGTTTTCTCCTCATATTCTCCTTGATTTGCAACCAACTCCTAAAACGGTCAAAAATCAAACTTACAATTTATTTCCGATTGGCTTAAACCAACCAACTTCTAGTATTTTATCGTATTCCTAACAAAGTTTCAACCTAATTTTTTATAGTAAATCTTCTCAAAACAATGGAAGCCTTTTCAAAAAACATAGTAAAAGAAGATTGTTAACTAGACTCTTTCGATTGGCTGAGAGTTCCCCTTTCAACCTATTTTCGACAGCCACAATCTTCCTTACCTTTTATTGGGTACTGATCCCTACAACAAGCCACAACACCTATGTCTGTGGCTCCTCATCCAAAATACAGGAGCGATTTCACATTGAAGCAATGACTTCCCCATATTTCTTTGAAAGCTTATTCCACTTCTTTTAACTCTTTGAGAGCAGCCTTAATATGAGCGGCGTCATAGCCGTCTTTCTTGAGGCTATCAGAGATTTCTTCTTCCGTATAACCTAAATTATCGCGGTATTCTTTGGCAGCTCCAATGGCTTTTTCTTTCCAATCAACGTCTACTTTATCTGCCGCATAAGAAGCTTCATCCTTTGTAAAGAGTTCAGAAACCAATTGCTCCTCCAACTCTTTCTTCGAAAGATTCATCTCTTCCATATAGGCCGAAGCCCGTTTCAGGGCTTGCTCTTTCCAGTCCGCATCCACATGATCCACCGCATACTGGGCTGCTTCCTCTGAATAGCCTTCATCCGGTGCTGTCAGCTGCGCTTTCAAACCTTCTTTGGAATAATTTCCTAAGCTTTCCAAGTACTCTTGCGCTTTTGCCAAGGCTTCCTTGTCCTCATCAGACGCTTTAGACGTATCATTGGCTTTAGATGAGCGATCGCTTTTAGACTCTTTGGTATCAGCTTTCTTTTCTACCTGACTACTTGACGCCTTGTCTGAAGATCCTGTTCGATTGACCGACAGATCTGAACAAGCTGCCAAACTGGCTACAAGTAAGATACCGCTTGCAATTGTCATCCATTTTTTCATGAGATTCCCTCCATTTATTTTTAATCTTACCCAAAATAAATATGTTCTATTCTTGATGAATCGTCTTCACACTTCCTCCTCAAGTATGAAGGCAATCTCCAAAATGACCCCTTCTCCCCCTTCTAAGTCTGTCCCAAAGAGACCAGCTAGAAGAGGAAAAATCCTTCACCATTTCCTGCCTCAACGCAGGCATCGAAAAGGTCTACCCCTTAATAGGTCCGCTCACCGAACAAACCGTCTGGAAGATCGTGAAATCCTTTCCCATCACGGTAGTTGGCAAACTTGCCAAGGATAAACTTGTAGGCATCCAAACGACTCTCGTAACGAATCGCCGCTTCCTTTGCACGCTCATCCTGATCCTCTTGCCAAATCTTTTCACTCTCTTGAAAGGCAAGCTCGTTGATCATCACCTGCGTGTTGACCCACTCCTCAAAATCCTTCAAAAACTCTTGTTCCTTACTCATCATCTCCTCCTTCATCTAATCCACGGTAGAAATCTTGATCGATATCCCGATAAGGTTGGATATCCTGCACATACTCCAAAGCACCTTGGAAGGTCCCATCCTCATCGCGGACCGCCGCATAGGTCACATGCACAAACTTGCCGCGCGACTCCGATTTAAACCACATCTCGAACTTATCGCGCTCACCCGCACGAAAAGCCTTAAAAATATGCCGCACCCGATCCAAATATTTAGGCGGATGGCAGAGCTCGACATTGCGTCCAATCTGCCCAGGCGTCCGTTTGAAAATCATCTCATCTGCCGGCACACTATCATTGTAGTATTGGAAGATGTCTTCTTTATTCACGAAGGATATTTCCATGGGAAGATGGTTGAGGATCAGATTGGCCTCCTTGAATGAGAGAGAACCATTCCCGAAAGGCTCTTGCCTGTTAGGGTCTAACTTGGACTCCTTTGGCGTAAAGGAAATCGTGAATTGACCCTCAGGTGTATCAATCACTTGCTGAAGGGGGCCATGAGCGATTGACATCGTCTCTGTAGCCACCGCAGCCGGATGCTCTTTTTTGACCTCAGCTGGCTCCGCCTCTTCCAGGTACTTCTTACGCTCGGGTACCCATTTCTCAGACGGAATAATGATAGCGTAACCGTAGACATCACTTTCTTCCGCAATCGAGAGCCAATCATCTTGCGTGAAGGACTCCAAAAGAATCATGAGCAGAATCGACTCTTCCTTGAAGATCATGGATTCGAACTCTTCCGCGAAGGCGTCGAAAGCCGCGCGTGCTTGGTCGATCCCAACCGTCTCCACCGCCTCAAATTCCGCTAGGGCTGTCTGAAAGAGGGCACGAATCTGATCATCCACCCCCCACATGACTTTGGGTGGGGAATCATGGCCATAGCGCTCCATAATAGGAAACATGAGTTCCTCTTTGCGTCGGTAGTGGCGGTCAAACTGACCGACCAAGCCCAACTGACGTTTGAGACCCTTTCTCAAATCGGCTCTCACATCCTCGTCCGCCTCCTTGTAGGTGTCAAAGAGACGGCGAACCCTCATAAGAGCGGCGCGGAGGGCCATATTTTCCTGACGAAAAATTTGGACAGGATGTCCAGGATGCTCCGTATCCGCCACTTCCACTTCCTTGACCGCGCCTTTAAACAAGTTGGCGTGCACGTCACAAAGAGACATGACGTCTTCAAACGTAACTCCTGAATCCGAATTCATGAGCTCATGTTCCATCAAGGAAATCTCAATGGCAGATACACCTGTAAAATGCTCATTAAAGCGGTCTTGAACCGACTCCGCACTAGCACCTTGATGCAGTTCCAACAAAATGTCCCGCAGGACCGTAATCCGTTCGTCCGCCATCAGATGCCCGTCACTTCATAGCCATTCATTTCAAAGGCCGTTTTAATTTTTTCAAGGTCGATTCCGTTCATGCTGGCTCCCTGCTTAATAGAAACCTTGCGACCAACGGTATTACGCATCATAGGATTCTTCAAAGGTGTGAAGCCCAGATCCACCAAAAGGTCCAAAACCTCTGGATGCTGGTCTACTACCTTTGCTACTGGTATTGATAAATCAATGATATTATCCATAAGTCACCTCGCTTGTTTTACTGACTCCATTATAGCAAAAAGCAGGCCATATTGAAATCAGTCATCCGACTAGACTTGATCCAAGGACCAGCTAATCCACCAGCTGGTCTTTCGATTCTACCACCGGCAGTTTCGCTGCTGACGTCGTTGGTAAATAAGCGTCTTCAACGGTTTGAGGAAGGTCAGCTGCCTCTTCGACAGTATCAACCGTGGTTTCCACATCAGCGACCTCGGACTCTGCCACTTCACCTTCCGATTCCGGCATCTCGACCTGACCATCAACAGTCATAGCATCAGAACTTCTGACAGTGTCTCCATCGGCCACGTCATCCGACGCCCCGATACTGGCACCAACAGCCTCAGCCGAAACGACGGCTTCAGACACGTCAGCACCTTCGGACACCTTCTCGTCCTCATCGGCTTCCTCGGACTCCCAGACCTCTCTCAAAGCCTCATCCTCAAAAACATCCTCCTCCGCAGTCTCATAGGTAGCCATGCGCTCTTCCAGACTCAACCTCAAGTCCTGCGACAAGTACTGAAAATCCGGTGCTACATCACTACCAACCAGCACCAGCTCAATCCCACGCGAGCGCGCAAACTGATCCAGCTGATTAAACTCAGACCCCACATAGTATGTATTGCTGCTGACAATCTGATAGTAAATCTTGTCCGATAGAATCATCAAGAGACGGTTGACCCCCCTTTCAGCCATCGACACCAAAATATGCCGAATGGCCTCCGTATTGGCCTCGCGCTTCCCAGCCTTGGTCTCGATCGGAATGACCCGGCCCAAGCGCTTCTTCTCACGGCCGTCCACCCACTGAATATCCGCCTTGGAGGCCCGATTGGTGATAAAGGTCCGCATGGTCGCAACCGCCGACGTCTCCATATCCTCCATAGCAAACCAATCCTGACTCAACAACTGAATATCCTCGCGCTGGCAACCAAAATAGTCCTTGAGCTCCAACTCACCCGGAATAAAATCCCCCGCATCAATAGCCTGGGTCGAATAAACCACCGGCTCACGCGCCGCAGATTCCGCTTCCGCATCCGCTAGAGAACCAGCCTTTTCCACCACCACCGGCTCTTTCCGCCGCTCGGGCAAGAAGAAATCATCCGCCACCAACTGATAGATCTCCACCATAAAACGGTTAAAGAGATTGCCCAGTGCCTTATCTTGGAAGTGCCAGGAAATCCCCAAGGAGTGTACCGTATGCTGCTTGAGCATAAAATCAAAAAAAGAATCTTCGCCCACCTGAGCCCGCAAGTCTGTCTCGTTATAAATAAAGTCAATCTTTGCGAACTGGTATTCACGGTACAACTTTTTCGTTTGCACCAAGAGAAATTGTTGCAAACGGCCTAAAGGCAAGACAGTCCCAACTTCTCCCGAAAAATTCAAGACACGACATTCCCGTTTTTTTCGATCAATATAGATTCCCATAGGTGTTTCCTGCCGCGTATCCAAAAGAAAGACATGATTTCCTACTTGATCCATCATATCTTCTTTTTGTTGAGCACGCACCACTTCCACTTCGCGCATCTCCACAACCGGTTTGAGCTTGCCTGCAAACTTCTTAATCAAGCGGTCCACCTGGTCATGAAATTCAATGCCCACATGAGAAGGAATCTGCACAAATTCAATCTTATCAAAGCCTTCAGTCGCTTGACGCAAATCCTCCGAAAATTCCCGCGTCAAAGAATTAGAGTTTTCACTGAAAGCCTCCCCATTTAAATAAGCTCTGACCCCATGCATGACCGCAATGGCATCAAAGAAAATACGAACTTCCTTACAACGGTATTTATGAGCCGCTTTTAAAGCTGCCAAAACAGCCTTCATCTCAGCTCCTGCTATATCATGTATGTAATAATTATCCTCCGGCTTCAAGGGGTATACTTGACTACTTGGTTGGCCCAAAGCCTGATGACAAATATAGGCATAGGCACTCCTTTCATTCTTGGGATTAAAGGAACCATCTGTAAAGAAGATTCCCTGTTGGTAGTTGATCCGATCAACCGCCTTACGTGCATATCGAGCCGCTTCCTCCGCCTCTTCTCGACTAAAAACTTTAATTGAAATAGTGACCATGCATTCCTCCTTTACTTTCAAAAATTTAGGAATAAACTCTATGTAACATTATTATATTCTTTAAAATTTATTATAGCAACCAAAAAACAGAGCCTCTGTACGAAAAAGACAGAAGAAGCTCGACCGTCCCGTCGAGCTCCCCCTGTCTTATTGTTATATGACCATTTTATCCCTCAAATATGACAATTGTAAGACAAAAACTTTGCAAATATGTAACTTTTTTATATATGCAAATTAGGCCTTATCCCATAGGAAAGCAATCAAGAGCTTATCTACCTCAGGATTCTCATGTAGTCTCGAGTGCTGACCACCATCGCCTTCAATCCACTCTTCGCGATAAGATTTAGCCTTTGGCCCCACCAAATACTGGAGAGACAAGGTCGACACATTGGCCACCGAACCGTCTGTCTCACCACCGATATTGCCAATAATATTGAGCACATCGACCTGACCAGCCGGATAAGCCTCACGCGCCGCCATCATCTCCTCGTAACTCTCATTCTTCTTGTTCGGCTCTCCATGCGCATCCACCGTCATGCCTTTGGGCATCTGAATCCGCTCTGGCAATCCCTCAAAGGTCAACCCACCATAATGACCCGCGATATTGACTTCCTTGACCAAAGCAGGCAAACTCGCGTCACCCGATCCCTGAATCATGTACTGAATAATCGAAATATTCCCCAGGGAATGACCGACCATCTTGACCTTATCAAAAGCGTAGACCTCTTGCAACTTCCGGACAACCGCGATGGCGTATTCGCCATGCTTTTTAAAATCAGTTTGGCGGTTATCCTCATAATTGACTTCCACAATCGGGTTGGTCGCGTCCGCATTCAACTTCCCAATCAAGGTCACTCGCCCGTCCTTATCGACATTGGCACGGATGATGGACCTGGTCACCCCCGCATCCCGAGCGGCCTTGGCCATATGCTCCTCCGCCCGATAAGATGAGCCCCCTCCATGGAAAAAGAGGGTCGGAATACGCTCCTGCTTATAGGTCTCCGCTTTGGGACGCGTCAGGACGAAACCAGCCAAAAGCATAGCCAGAAGCGCCACAGCTAAACTAATCCATTTTTTCACTCAAAGCCTCCACTAATAATCTAGCAACCGCGCGCCCTGACATGGGGTTTTGCCCGGTAATCAGCTGTCCATCGCGCACCGCAAACTCGCTAAAGAAGCGCTTCTTAACAAAGTGCGCACCTTGTTCACGCGCCACCTTCTCCGTTCCAAAGGGCACCAATTTATTTTTTCCAGACAGGATTTCTTCTGTTTGGGTAAAGCCCGTGACGGTCCGCTTAGCAATGAGCGGCGTCCCCGCGTCCTCCTGCAGATAGAGCAGGCCTGCTAGACCATGACAGACAGAGGTCACAAAACCACCTCGACGATAGATAGCCATGGCAATTTCCGAAAGGCCTGCATCATGAGGAAAATCCCAGACCACGCCGTGACCTCCCGCATAATAAATAGCCTCGTAATTGGCCGGGTCGATTTGATCAGGCCGTAGAGACTGGCTCAGCGCTCGAAATTGGAAATCGCTAGACGTATAAATGGAAAGATCCACTTCACTCATGTAGCTGGGTTTGAGCGAACGGGGATCGAGGGGCACATAGCCACCTTTGGGTGACACAAAATCCACCTGGTAACCGGCTTTCGTGACTTCATCGATAAATTCAGTCGCCTCTGCCAACCAGAGACCGGTAGCCTCCTTGTGTTCGCCATAACGGGCATTATTGGTTAAAACCATGAGTATTTTTTTCATTTATTTCTTATCTTTCCCTATCTGATCGATCGTTTCTAGAAAAACAGTTACTTCCTCTGCCAGACCAGTCTTTTGATCCTCATCCAAGATCATAACACCGGTTTCCCAGGCTTCTTTCGGAATGATGAGTCCTAGTTGCGGTGTCTCTAAAACCGTCATCTTCATACGTTTCAGGAGGGCCGTTAGCGAATCTAAAACTTCTTGGGCACCATGAGGTCCTGCCGTCGAAGAAATAGCAACCAGCTTGTTCTGGATGATACTTGGTGCTCCCTGATCTCCTTTATTTACTGGTCTCGAAAGCCAATCCAGTAAGACCTTGAGGTGTCCCGGAATAGCTCCATTATATTTGGGTGTCACTATCCAAACCGCATCCGCCCATTCCACTTCCATCCGCACACCTTCCACAATTTTTGGAGTTGGAAATTCCACATCCTCATTAAAAAATGGAAGGGTGCTATAGTCTAATTGTCTCGCTTCATAACCTTTTCTTTCAAGTAACTCCATGACATAGTCAATAGTCGCTTGATTGAAGGAACCCTGTCTTAAAGAACCATTGATCATTAAAATCTTCGCCATCACGTCTCCTTTACTCTCCCTCTATTACGAATGCTTGTCTATACATATATTGTAAGACAGACACTAATGAAATACAAATATTCCGTTTCCAAATCATCCATCACCTCATCTAGAAGGAAGAAGGATTTCTCATAACGAAAAAAAGTTGGACCTGTAAATAAAGAGGAGGCTTCTCTCAAGCAGACTCTCTAGAAACCATTACAGTCTTAGCTCAAAAAGGGATCGACTTGGTAGAAATCTCTGGTTTCTCCTATGAAAAACCAAAAATGCACCGTATCGCCCAAGGTAAAGAACCAGTCTGGACTAAAAATGCCTGGCCCGCCTTCTCTTTGCCCTCAAACACCAAGGTCTCGCCGCCATCATGCCCAAACGCTCATAAGCTAAAAGCAGTGCTCCAAGAGCACTGCTTTTATTCTTCTAAGTCCACCACAAAATCTCGCATGGCCCTAATCCGCTCTGGATCCGCATGATTTGCAAAAAGCGTCTCTCCCATATCGAGGGTTGAAATCACATCTCGACTCTCCTGGTCCAGTTCAAAATCTTCTACATCCAGATTTTCACGCATCCGCTCTATCCGACTAGACTTGGCCAAGACCACCAAATCCTGGTCCAAGAGATAGCGAATGACAATCTGCGCCACGGATTTACTATATTTTTGGGAAATCGCGACTAAATCCGGGTTAGAAAAAAGGTTGTTCCGCCCCTCCGCAAAAGGGGCCCAAGCCTCAGCCACCACCCCCTCAGCCTTCAAAGTAGCCACTCGTTCTTTTTGCTGATGGAAAGGGTTGATTTCAATCTGATTGATCACAGGGAGCGCCTTTCCAAAGGTAGCCAAATCAACCAATTTATCAGTAGGAAAGTTTGACACCCCAATATGGCGAATCTTGCCCTCTTTTTGAAGCTCTTGCATGACGCGCCAAGCTGCATAGATATCGTTGTATGGTTGATGAATCAACATGAGGTCAATATAATCTAACTGCATCCTTCTTAGAGTTCCTTCAATGGAGGTCCTTGCCTTCTCAGCCGTCACATCTTGTACCCAGATCTTACTGGTGACAAAAATCTCCTCACGCGGAATAGACGTTTCTTGCAAGGCCTCTCCCACTTCTTTCTCATTCATGTAAACTTGAGCTGTATCAATATGACGATAGCCCGCTTCCAATGCCGCAAGAACCAATTCCTTGGTATCTTCCTTCGGAATTTGGTAAGTCCCAAAGCCCAAAGCCGGAATGCGACCACCATCTGCTAACTCAATTGTTCTCATAGAATTTCATCCCCCCTGTCCTCTAGCTCTAATATGGATAGATAATAATCCAACCTTTCGTTAAGATAACGTGCAAATAGGTTTTCCATACCAGATAAATCCCCTTTAATATGATAGTCATCGAAGGCCTGATAATAATCTAACCTATCTGTAAATTTGATATCAATTGGTGGAAATCCATTTTTCATTAATTCGAGATTAACTAATAATCTGCCAGTCCTCCCATTACCATCAATAAAAGGGTGAATGCTTTCGAATTCAATATGAAACTCAGCTAAACGACTGACAATGTTTTCTGTGCTTTGATTGAGTTTTCTTAAAAGTTGTTCCATCCTGGGTTGTATCAAATAGGGTTGTATAGGCTCGTGAGCAGCCCCCATAATACGTACAGGAATTCTACGATAAACACCTCTATCCTCCTTCTTATCTGACAGCACTAGGTAATGAATATCCTTTATGACTCTTTCACTTAGAGGTTCTTGGTTAGAAACTAAACTTGACACGTATTCAAATGCCTCCTTGTGTCCGATAGCCTCAATATGGTCTCTTAAGGGTTTTTGATCAATAGTTAGACCTTTTAAGACCATATCGGTTTCTCGTAGCGTCAAGGTATTTCCTTCAATCGCATTGGAGTTATAAGTATATTCTACTAAGAATTCTTCATTTAGACGGCTGATTTCTCCACTTGTAAGTGGCCGTTTACTCCTTAATAAAGCTACTTTTTCTTCAATTAATGGAATGAGGCTGATTTTTCTCTTCAAGCGCCCATCTGAGGGTTTAACTGCATCATGCGGAATCTTCCAAATTCTGCCTTCTTGTTTTGCTCCGTTTATCTTACCATCCACACAAAGTATACGCACCCTTCGTTCAGAAATACCCCATTTCTCAGCTGCTTCTTTTACCGTTATAAACATGATCTCTCCTTCCTAGTTGTTCTCGACTAGTTCTTATATGATATTATAACACCTTATCGGAACAATGTACCTATTTTCGGAATAGTATTTTGCGTTTTACGGAACGATACCAATAAACATTTTCTTCAGCCTTTTCCCCGTCTCAACACCATATCCAAATGAGGGATGCCAGCTTCTTCAAAGATTTCCGTAATCTCTTCAAATCCAAAGCTTGCATAAAAATCTTTTAGATAGACTTGTGCTTGAGCATGCAAATCCTCTTTAGGAAAGAGTTCCTGACTAAACCGAATCGCCTCTTCAACCAAGGTACGTCCAGCACCTTCGCCCCTAAAGTTTTTTGCCAAGGACAACCCGTCCCAAATGAATGACATCAGTTTCCGGAATCAATCAGTGAGGGAAAGTTTTTGGGAGCCTGGGGATTCACTAGCTAAAAAGAACTCATTTATAAGTTTGATTGGACGCTCCGATACCTTCATAGGTTTCCATCACATACACTTTCTATAAAATTTCTTATCTCCATTTTATCACGCCCAACCCAAAAAAAAGAGACGCATGACACGCCTCTTCCATCATGTCCGAAGAAGGTCATCTTTTTCATCTCCTTAAATTCTAGACTTCGTCACGATTCTCTTCAAAGACCTCAATCGTCTTTATCCCTTCTGTCATGAGCATTGCTCCTAAGCTTGCTAATTGTTCAAGAGGGACCTGCATGTCATCTTTGACCCATTGGGCAATCAAGCCGGAGATGGCAGAGACCCAGTAAACATTTGAGTAGTAGTTTTGATAAGTTTCTGTCAATACACCTTGGTTGATATGTTTGATGTATTCTTCCCGTATTCGATCTCCGTAGCCAGCCTGCAATAATATTTTATAATGGCTAGCATATTTTTGGACAACTCCTAGCAGCAAATGCCAAGACTGAATCGTTTCATGGATGGGATCGGACGTTCTTAGTACCGTTACCATTTCATCAATCAGATTTTTGAGATAGGCTTCCAAAATATCCTCTTTAGATGAATAATTTCTATAGTAGGCATTTCTTGACACTCCTGCTCGCTTGCAGATATCTGTAATGGTAATATCCCGGAATGATTTTTCTTGCATGAGTTGGATCAAGGCCGTTTCAATGGACTCTCTGGTAAGGGCATTTGATTCCACATTGTTCTGTATCAATACAGTGATTTTAACATGCTTGTCTCGGTCTTGCATGATGGTACACTTCCTTTCGATTTGTTACATCCGAGCCTCCTCCTATTGTTTGGTCTCGTTTTTGATGATAAAATGTCTAAGACGTAACAAGTGTTACATCAACTATAAAACAAAAGAAATACTTTTTCAAGAATATGGAGATATTAGACTATGAAAAAAAACATGATCAGTAGCCTTTTATTGATAACGGGTCCTATTTTTTTCCTATTAGAAGGTATCACAGCAAGTAGCTGGGTTCATCCGACTTATAGCTACCTATCTAACTGGGTGAGCGATTTAGGGGTACCAACAGGCCTTCATACAATCAGTTCCCCTTTATACGGACTTATGAATCTTAATTTCATCCTTTTTGGCCTTCTCTTTTTGATTGACTACTATCTTTTATCACACTTCTTAGACCAAAAGCTTAGAAGGATAGGGGTTTTTCTCGCTCTATTCATGACTTTTGGGACCTTCTTGGTGTCCGCATTTCCCGGTTACCCTTGGCAAGGACAGATTTTTCATCTTTTAGGTGCCCTGCTCGTTTTCATTTTCGCAGCTAGCACCATGATTGTTACTGGAAGAACTCTTAGAAAAAATGAGAAGCAAAAGACTTACGGTATCGTCTCAATCCTAATGGGACTCATTACCCTAACTAGCCTAGTTCTGACACTAAGTGGCATGTACCCAGCATCCATCTCAGGTGCCGTGGAACGCCTAGGCCTATACCCTATCGTCGTTTGGCCTAGCTTCATGGGGACTTTCCTTTATCTTAAAAAGTAAAATCAGCGCCTAGAAAGCAAAGCTTTTAGGCGCTGATTCATTCTCTTCTACTCTCCCACAACTACCATAGATTTAATGGTCTTGCGATCATCCATATCCTTATAGGCTTGGTCAATATCGTCCAACTTGTAGCTAGCTGTAAAGACTTTACCAGGATTGATTTCTCCTTTTAGGACTGCGTCCAATAAACCGCCCTTAACATAGGTGGTTACAGATGCTGGTCCTCCCGCAAAGGTCAAGTTTTTACCAAAATAATCCGCGTAGTTGATATCTCCTGTATGAGGAAGACCGACGCGGCCCACGCGAGCACCTGGACGGCAGATTTTCAAAGCTGTTTCCGTGGATAGGTGTGTTCCAACGCATTCAAGGGCGACGTCAACACCAGCTCCTTTGGTCAATTCCATGACGCGAGCAATTCCTTCTTCTCCACGTTCAGCAACGACATCTGTGGCCCCAAATTCCAACGCTAATTTTTGTCGGTCCTCGTGGCGGCTCATGATGATAATTTGGCTGGCTCCGCGGAGTTTGGCTGCGATGACGGCACAGAGGCCAACAGCCCCATCCCCTACGACAGCGACTCGATCTCCCTTTTCAACATTGGCTACACGCGCCGCATGGTAGCCGGTAGGCATGACGTCAGATAAAGTGAGCAGGGACTTGAGCATGCCCTCCGAATAATCACCCGGTTGACCAGGAACCTTAATGAGTGACCAGTCACCATGTGTGTAGCGCACGTACTCAGCTTGGTAACCACCTGAGTAGTTGCTGCTTGAGTCGTGGTCTTGGCAACCCGCCTCAAAGCCCGCGCGACAGGCCGCACAGTGGCCACAACCGTGCGTGAAAGGTGCGATAACGAAGTCTCCAGGGACAACTGTATTGATGTTTGCCCCTACTTCTTCTACAATCCCGATGATTTCATGCCCACTATTTCCGGTTCCGACTACTTCGTCGGATTCATTGCGGTACTTCCACAAGTCTGAGCCGCACACACAGGCCCGAACCACGCGGATGATAACATCATCCGCCTCTTGAATGGTCGGACGATCGATTTCTGTTAGGCCAACTTGACCTGGTTTAAGATAAACGGTTGATTTCATAGATTCCTCCCCTTTCTTCTTATTTTACTCCGAAAAAATAGGAAAAGCAATTCTGAGATCATTCCCGCCCTGCTTTTCCTAAAATAAATATGCATATATAATAAATTATTGGATTATTTTATTAAAATCCGTGACTTTTACAAATGAAAGCGTTATAATAACCATAAGCAGATAAGTTAAGAACGGTGGCTCAACCAGTAGATTGGAGGTGGTGTGTATGAAGATACAAACTACATTTCAAGAGAAAGGAGAGCCTGATGTCAGGGTACCACGTACTCTTGATTGTGATTGGTTTCGCCCAGTTGGTCGTTGCCATCATTGAACTTATTCGAAAGGATAAGTAGACGTCAAAAAAACCGTCCTTAATCTTACACTGAGGGACGGTTTTTAACTAATAACTCAGCCACCGTATAACGGATCTGCTGAAGGGGTGTTACCAGCACCTCTTTTTATTACAATTTCATTATAACACATTCAATAAAAACTTCAAGTGAAAAGAGATGAATTAGTCTGAAGCTAAAGTACTAGCCTTGCCCTGACTAACCATGAAGGAACCGTTTAGTTCCCAGTTTTTCTTATTCACAACCAACTCTTTGGTCCCATTTAAATAACGGACCATGGACGGCTTCTTTCCATTCTCCAGGCGGTAAACCTCAAAGAAGTACCAATCTCGTTCATCTTCTAGCCAAGTAGTGACATAAAGCCCCACTAGTTCTTTTGAGCGCTTAAAGGCACGTGGCAACTGCTCCATGACCGTCTCACGAAACTCGTCCATATCCCAGCCAGAGGTCATAACTTTCTGCACCCGAACAAGTAGCTGGCCATCCAAAGCCATCACAGCACCTTTCGATTTCTTCAAACGTTACGTCTATTATACCATCTTATCGCTTCTATCCATGCAAAAAAGCAGGCGGTTGCCCGTCTGCTTTTTTTTGCTGAAGACTTAGTCTTCTTTTTTACGTTTGCCTGCAGCTAGGCCGAATGCTCCGAGTGCTGCGGCTACTGCCATTCCAAGAAGTCCAATGGAGCTTTCTTCTCCTGTTTGTGGGAGTTGAGCTTTGTGTGGCGCTTCATGTGGGGTAACAGGAGCTTGTGGTTTTGGTTGTGGTGTTACCGGTTTGTCTGGTGTCTGAGGACGTTCAGGAGTTTTTGGTTTCTCTGGAGTGGTTGGGACTTCAGGCACCTTTGGTTCTTCCTTCAATTTATAGACATATGTGACTTCGGTCACACCTTCGACCACACGACCTGTTTCTGCGCCATCCACACGAATCAACTCGTAATTCTTGCCATCAACGGTTAATGTGAGTGGTTTTTCGGACGCGTTTTCTGCTGTATTGTAGGCTGTGCCGACTTCCGCCTGCTTGGTATCGGTATAATCGTCACGAAGAACCTGACCATTCTCATCAACATAATGAACAATCACATCGCCGTAATGAACTTGGGCATAAACGTAAGTGACCTCGGTTGTTCCTTTGACGATGACGCCAGTCTCCTTACCGACGGTTTTAGCTGGAACCAGGCGGTAAAGCTTGCCGTCAACGGTCAACTCAGATGCTTTGTGGTCGGTCGTATCGTAGTTGGTACCGACTTTTTGGTCTTTGGCATCAAGGACATCCTCCTGCAGTTTGTTTCCAGCTTCATCCACATAGTGGACAAGAACGTCACCGACTTGTTTCTTATAGATGTAAACAACGTGTTGAGCCTTTTTAGCAACGGTCCCTTGAGCTGGGGCAGAGCCTTCTTCCAGTCCTACAAAGTCATAATCTTTAAACTCTTTTTGAAGGGTGGTGTAGCGCTCACCGATGGCCGCACCATCTTTGACCAAGCTCGTCGCTTCCAAAATGTTCCCTTCATCGTCCTTATAGGTCACATCGACGTCACCAACAAGCTCGTAGACATAGTAAATCGATTCTACAGTCTCTGGGAGTTCCCCCTTGGTTGTGTGGTAGATGGCTGTTGAAGAATCTTTGTAGCCTGTAATCACCCCATTTTCGAGAGTGAAGGTTTCATCTACGATATCAGAACGATACTCGGTCAAGTCTGTCGCCAACTTGTATTTCTTCCCATCTTTTTCGATGACCATCGGACGGAAGGTTTCAGTTGTTGCGTCATAACTGATTCCAGGTGCTGCGTAATCTGGGAAAACCAACTGCATATCTTTAATGGTTGTCATACCAAACGATGTATTGTAGATATCCATCTCCGTTGCGAAGTAATTGACACGAATGTTAGACGCCAACTCGTATTCGTAAACAACGACTTGTTCTTTCTGTGTCACTTTACCTGTTGCTGGGGCAGAATCCCCACGAAGGCCTACCAGACGGTATACTCTAGACTGGTACACCCTATTGAGTGGGTCATTCCCAATTTGTACCCATTCACTGCGCTGAATAATCTTCGGCGCTTCTGTTGTGTAGGCTTCGTCGATTGGTGCTTGGGATTTCACCACTTCGGTGTCCTTCAGGCTGATGTTGGTTCCTTTTTTGACGTACATGACTTTGACGTCACCAGAGGATACCATCTTATTGGAAACAGAGTTGGTTACACCGAAGTTGTTGCGCTCAACAGTACGATCTGTATAGTAGTTGTTGGTTGCCGACTGACCGTTGTATGTACCCGTTTTGATATCCCCTTCAGGAGCACGCATAGGCACATCAAATCCAACAGTTTGAGCAACTTCGATTTCTTGTCCCTCATTCAATTCAATCTTAATAGCCGTTACTTTTGAGAAATCAGTGATGTTATCTGCCGTTACCCAGCCATCGCGTTTAATAGACTCTTCTGGCTTTTCAGACATATCTGCTGCGGTATGGTAGTAAACGGTAAAGCGCTCATCCGCCTTGACTTCTCCACGTAGCGTGTTGACGAATTTGGAATCACGGGAGTCACCAGCCAGTGGCAAACGGTCATAGAGGACAAAACTCTTAATGGAGTAGGTTGAGAAGTTTTGAGTTGTCAGACGATAGAAGAAATCTTCATTGTAGTCGGTCTCGATCATCTGCTTGGTCCAGCCAATGATTTTGGTTTCAGAATCTTCCTTACCGATATATTTGATAGACTTCATTTCAGTTGGAATATTGACCTTGATGTTGGCTTCTGCACCGAAGACTTTTTCGGTTGTATCACCGTCACCATCGATATCGTAGATATCTGGTAGAAGCATCCGATCATCTGCCGCTGCTATCTGGTCTGTATTGAGGCCATCTGCTAGGAAGTAAACGCGGTTCATATTGTTATTGGTTTCGGTCACAAATTTCTCAGGAATCATCTCGTCGGTGATTTTTCCTTTAATGCTAATCGAAACCATACCAGAATTCGGAGACCTTGTCGTATTTGGATCTGGAGTCGGATCCTTCAAGGATGCATTCATATCCCCAGCTCGCTCACCTGACAATTTAATAATCACTGCCTGATGACCAGAGTTCTTGTAGTTATTTACAATTTCATAGTCCAGTTCTTTGCTATTAGCACCTGAAATGGCAGAGGTAAATTCAAATCCTTTTGGAAGCACCTCAATGACACGTGGGTTTTTAAACGAACGCATTTTACCCATACCATTAAAGTTTAAAGAAATGTCATACGTGATTTCATTTCCAACATTTCCAGTGTATCCAAAACGACTAACCGATTTGTTAATTGAAAAACTTTCCTTTT
>Cebus_capucinus_imitator_PRJNA485217_SSR118__coassemble_280_pt1 | contig 21701 bp, 19 predicted proteins | sample Cebus_capucinus_imitator_PRJNA485217_SSR118__metabat2_low_PE_001 | metagenome-assembled genome bin Cebus_capucinus_imitator_PRJNA485217_SSR118
TAGGTTATCTCCTTTGATTGTTTTGTTGTTACTATAATTATAAGAGATAACATATAAAAAAGCGAGCGATTCCATGCAGATTCGCTCGCTTTTATTCATTTAGAAACTAGTTTTTGCCCAGCCCCTTGTCTAGCACGACTTGGCGTATTCGCCAAGCTTCTATTCAAATTTTAAAAATGGCTCCATCGTGAGTCTATTTGTCATACCCTCATCTAGATTGGATGGCGAATAGACAAGCGAAGAAGGAGACCTTAGGCTCCGGGTGCCAGTACTGATGCATGACTTCACTTTTTAAGGAATGAATCATGCAGGAAGACTCCTTCACCCACTACAGTTGACAATGAGCCTTAACTATTTGAACAATAGAACAAGAGGTATCATGTAATTTTATTTTCACGCTCTAGGCATATTCGAGTTATCTCACAACTCTTGTTCATCCAGTTTTTCGTACAGGTTAGGCAAAACCCATTAAAGACCACGGATTTGTATTGTTCACTCATATTATACGACGAACTTATTTTTCTGTCATGAGTTAGCAGGTGAAACCTGCTTGGAGTTTTTCGTCTTTCCGAGATAAATTTTACACTAACGTAACCGATTCAGCAGCCTGGTTCCATTAATCAGGTAACACTTGATAGTACTTACTGTCTCGTACAGCCCTATTAAGCCTTGAAAGCCTCTTTTGTGCATTATCATAATGTGATTCACTTTTAAACCCAGAATCTAAATAAGCCTGCAATTCCGAATCTTTCGCTTCAAATTCATTTGCAACTTTGTCGAGGTAGTCATTAAGATGTTTCACTGCACGTGTAACATCTAAAGAACTTTTTAACAGTGAATTTGTTGCACTATTCAATACTTTTGCTGAATCATCATTTAGCCATTGCGATGCTTCTGCTCTATGGTTACTCATATTAGCCAAATCCTCTAATTGAACCTGAAAATTTCTAATAGCAGAAGCATCGATTTGAATTTTATTTGCCATGTTGCAACTCCCATTTTGTAAATAATTCGGTATGACTTTCTTTCCACATATTATAATCAGCTAATGAGTTAATAGCCGTTTTCTCTCCATTTCTGGGATCCGTTACGAAAACTTCCAATTTATCCTTACCTCTTGGCGCTAGCCAATGTCTAATCATTTGGAAAGTTTCTTCTTTATTAGTCAGATCATCTTGAACATACAAATAAATCGTTTTATCTTTGTTGTATTTTCCTATCTTACCAATAATACTTTTGAGATTTATGTCTTGCTTGTTCAATGCATCTAAATCAATCTCTACAAAACGTCCATCCCGATCAACTTTGAAAAATTCAGACTCAAACATAGAGATAATATTGAGATATTTTAACTCCAATAAATATTCGAAATTGTGAGGAAAAAATCTGTTTTTTTCAACTATATCATTACCCTCAACAAATTTCTTCGTTTCTATATCGAAATATATTTTACTGTCTCCTATTGAAGAACCTATATCTTTTGTTGTAGATATGAGTTCAACAAGGAAATGATTCCCAGAGGTACTGAAATTACCAACTTGAACAATCGATTTTTCAGCATCAAACTTATTCAATTCACTCTTTAGATTTATAGTTTCTTTAGTTATCCTACGCTTTGATAGATCATAGATATCTATATTCCACTTTGTATCGTCAGTTATTTTTTCACGTGGGTTATAATAAAGAAAATCTAAAGACATCAATCTTTTATCTACTATGCAAATATGAACCGGATCCTCGGCTGTTAAAAAGACAAAACTTCCTTTATCTCCCCACTTTACAATATTATTGGCCCCTCCTCTAATAACATCTGACGATATCTCAGTTCCAGTTTCTTGATTGGAAAACAACTTTAAACACGATAAAGAAATGATTATAATTGCAATTAATATCGCAGTCACAATTTTCTTAGGTAACTTAATAATATTTTTTAAAGTACTCCACTCCATTTTTCAATTCCATCCTAATAATTTCCATTTATAATTCTATCAAAGATTGCTCCCTGATTTTCGATAATTTCAGCTGAATTAAAGTATATATCTTTTCCATCGGAGTTTTCAACAGAATAATTTCGGACTGTATTATTATCTCCTATTGCTATATAGCCTGAGAATAACTCTTTATCGATATCTAAATCGGCCATAGATATACCATATTTTCCTAAAAAATATTTCTTACTTTGCTGACTATTAAATCTCTTTGAAAGTTCTAAAATGAAGTTAGCCACCTAAGGGTACCAAAAAAAATCTCTAAGAGATATAATTGAATCACCACAACACAATTAAAGGATCTTAGAGATGCAAGATAATTATACACCAAAAGGCAAACATTTAACACTATCAGATCGTAGAAACATTGAGCGATGGTTGAAACAAGGTTTTTCACAACGCAAAGTAGCTTCCCTATTAGGCAAAGCACCACAAACTGTAAATAACGAAGTAAAGCGTGGGCAAGTGCGCCAACAAGTGAGAAAGGGGAAGTACGAGCTGGTTTACCAAGCAGATTACGCTCAGAATTGTTACGAGAACAATAGACGCAATTCTGTTCGGAAAAATAGATGCGTAGGCGAAGTAAAACAGAAAATCGTTCATTACATGAAGGCCAAATATTCACCTGAAATGATTGCGAAGACGAAAGACATTACCATTCCTGTATCTACGATTTACTATTGGATTCATCATGGGAAATTGGGCCTTACTAAGAAGGATATGCTTTATCCTCGCAAACAAAGGGCACCAAAGAAACAAGCAAGTGAAAACTTTGTTCCAGTAGGTAAATCAATAGATGAGAGACCTGATTTCATTAATCAGAGATTGGAGAATGGTCATGTCGAAATTGATACGGTCATTCAAACTCAAACAAAGAACGAGTGTCTTCTTACTCTGACTGATAGACGTAGTCGCTATCAGTGGATTCATTTGATACCAGATAAAACTGCTCAATCAGTTAATAATGCTTTGAAAGAAATTCTCAATGAGTATGATATAAAATCCATTACAGCAGATAACGGAACAGAGTTCTCACGCTTATCGGAAGTGTTTGACTCTGATCATATCTATTATGCTCATCCTTATTCCTCTTGGGAGCGCGGTACAAACGAGAATCATAATCGGTTAATCCGACGCTTTTTACCTAAAGGGAGCAAAAATGCGACAAAACAGCAAGTCGCATTCGTTGAATATTGGATAAATTCTTATCCTAAAAAAGTACTTGGTTATTTATCTCCTAGACAGTTTCTTTTAGGTGGCTAACTTGGACTTGCAATTTAGCAATTTTTTCCACAGCCCATGTACCTGCCAAGTTTTTCCACAAAAGACCTTTGGTCAACCTGCTAGTTCACATTAATAGACCTCACGAATCAACTCTCACTTTTCCCTCCTCATTCAGTACTTGTGAACACAACCATTCTACCTCAAAATTCCACTCACAGCGTGCCATTTCCAAAAACCTCCTCCAAACAGCCTAAACCGGAAATATAGTAGACACAAACATGCTATCCACTCCTCCTAAACATTGCTTTAAAAATTGTCATTTGATTCTCTTGACTCTCATTTTCCTTCTACAAATCCAAAAAAGCACCCAGGAATTCAAATCTTGTCATTCCTAGGTGCTTTTCTAGTTATTCTATTCACTTTCGAATATTGATAGAGTTACTCATTTACTCTATATAGTATACAGAGTTTGTAGCATACCTCAATACACGTCGGCTATGCATTTCTGAGAGAGAAATACACAGCTGCACTCGGTACAAAGTGAAATATATCTGGTTTCAAGCTCCATTCAGGCCACCAATTGCCACCTGTTTGATGCCAGGCAGCCTCTCTCACCTTAATCGCGTCCGCCGAAGATACGAAGGAGGCTGATGAAGACGTTGACGAAGTCCAGGTAGAGGCTCAGCGCCATGCTGACCGCCCAGCCGTTTCCGACTTGTCCATTTAACTGATTGTAGACTTGTTCAATTTTTTGGTTATCCCAAGCAATCAATCCAGAGAAGACAATGACGCTGGCTACTGAAATCCAGAAGGACATGGCAGAACTCTGCAAGAAGACATTGATTAGTCCAGCCACAATGATTCCGATCAGGGCAGCCATCATGGCTTTCCCCATACCAGACAGGTCTTTCTTGACGACACGTCCTACCACTGACATGGCGATAAAGACAACCGCAGCTGTCAAGAAGGCTTGATAAACAGTTGTTTGCGTGTAGCGAGCCACGATAAAGCTTAGTGTAAAGCCATTCAAAGCTGAATAGCTTAAAAAGAGTGGCATAGCCATAGGGCTATTTTTAAGGCTCAAGCTCGATGCGAACCAAACCAAAACCAATTCTAGCACAATAGCTGCATACATGACCCACTGTGCGTTCACCAGAATATGAACCATAGTCGGTGCAAATACGGTCAACATGAGGTAAGAAACGAGAGCTGAAATCCCAATTCCCATCCCAACGAGACCATAAATTTTCGAGTAAAAGGCAGCCAAACCTGACTGACTCTGAATAGCAGATTGATTATTCATATCACATCCATCCTTTCTATTCCTCTATCCTATCAAAAAGCGCTTAATGTTTCAATTCTTTGCGATGAAAGCGCGGACGTTTTTTTAAAGCTGTAGTCAGAGGCGACAAGGCCTCCCGCATGGCCCAATACTTATCCACCATGGTCACCACATACGACTCCTTGTACTTGGGTGGCGCTAGGGTCATGCCCCACATATGCTTGACAATAATATCTTCTTCCTTGGCATTGAGCGTGGTGACCTTCCTGGCATTGCGCACCGCAATCCGTGGATGCACCCAGGCATGACTCTTCTTAAACTTGGCATCACCCCAATTATAGAAAAACAAATCATGCAAGAGCCCCCCACGCGCCGCACTGGACGCGTCCCAGCCCATCTTCTTGGCAATTTTATAGGAGGTGTAGGACACATTCAAGGAATGCTCCAAACGGTTGGAGTGAATATGATGCGTAATCCCCTCCAAACGCTGCACCTTCTCATGGGCCAACAAGGGCCCCACATAGGACATATATTCCTTATCATTTCGGTAAGCCATACACGTACCTCCTCACTTGATATCTCTATTATACACCCAAACCTTAGACAAAGCTGAAAAAAACTGATTGCGCGCCCATTTTAAAGACGACTTAATCCACCATCGAAAACATGACAATCCCCGCAGCAACCGCCACATTGAGACTTTCTGATTTTCCTGGCATAGGGATATGGATCCTGCGGTCTGCCCGCTCACTCATCTCCGGACTAATCCCCTGACCTTCGTTCCCCATGACTAAGATAACAGATTGGGGACGTTCCAAGGACCGATAATCCACTGAATCGCTTGAGAGCGTGGTGGCCCAAATCGGAACGTTCTGACCAGCTGCTAACTCAAACACATCCCCGCGACTCATCCGATAAATGGGAAGATGAAAATGAGATCCCTGCATGGACCGGATGGTCTTCATGTTGTAAATATCGGCTGCGTCATCGGATACAAGGACACCAGAGAAACCCGCCGCATCAGCTGTGCGGATCATGGTTCCTACGTTTCCAGGATCCTGGATGGACTCTAAAAAGAGCCATTTGCCGGTGAGACTAGGGCGATCCTCGCCTAAAGGAAAAGCAATTTCAGCGACGATGCCTTGAGGGCTCTTCGCATCCGACAATTCGGCTAAGACTTCCGGACTGACAAAGACGAGCTTTTCCTGATCGTTCACGCGGTCGGCATATTCGGGCAAGGTGAAGATATGCTGAAACCTAGCCCCTGCAGCAACTGCCTCCTCATAAAGGTGCCAACCTTCAATGAGGTAGGACGTCTTGCGGTATTTTTTTGCCTGTAATTTTTTTGTGTTTTTGACCAAAGAATTGGCTTTTGAGGTTATAATATTCATAGAAACATTATACCATATGGAGGTTGTCATGAAAAAGGTTCGGATGATTGCATCGGGGCGGGTGCAGGGAGTTGGTTTTCGTTGGAGCACCTATGCTTTGGCTTTAGAAATCGGAGGCATTCGGGGGCGCGTTTGGAATTTAGATGACGGGACAGTGGAGATTCACGCCGAGTCGGATGATCCAGCGGCCATGGCTAAGTTTATTCAAGAAGTGCGCAAGGGGCCGTCGCCCATGTCTCGGGTGGACTATTTGGATGTGACCATAGCCAACTTTCCTTCCTATTCTGATTTTAAAATGGGAAATTAGGTCTTAAGAACTATTGTGTAATAGGGGAAAAAACAGTAGAATAGTAAGGTATATTTTTAAAAAAGGAAATGGAAACGTGAAAAAATTACAACGTATGATGGGATCTGCTTTCGTCTTGTCAGCACTTCTCTTCTTGTCTGGCTGTGTGCAGACGAAAAATGGAGTGCCTACAGGGGATGGTTGGGTCTGGAACCTCTTGGTTTCACCGATGAGTAAGATGATTACCTTCTTCGCTGAAAACCAAGGACTCGGCTTTGGTTTGGGGATTATTATCGTAACGATTATCGTTCGTCTCTTTATCCTTCCACTTGGACTTTACCAATCTTGGAATGCGACCTACCAGTCTGAGAAACGCAACTACTTGGCGCCAATCTTCGCTCCAATCAACGAGCGCATGCGGAATAGCGAATCACAAGAAGAAAAGATTCAAGCGCAACAAGAGATGATGGCCATGCAAAAAGAATTTGGTCTCAGCATGTTGGGAGGAGTCGGATGTTTACCGCTTCTGATTCAAATGCCTTTCTTTACGGCCATCTTCTACGCGGCGCGCTATACTCCAGGTGTAGACTCTGCTGTCCTTTGGGGAATCCCACTGGGCAAACCAAGCTTGCTCTTCACCGCTATCGTAGCCGTTCTCTACTTTATTCAATCTTGGATGTCTATGCAAGGTGTGGATGAAGAACAGCGTCAACAAATGAAGAGCATGATGTATGTCAGTCCGCTCATGATTGCCTTCTTCTCCTTCAGCTCGCCAGCTGGTGTCTCCCTCTACTGGGTGGTCGGTGGGGTCATTCAGATCCTCCAACAAGTGATTATCAACTTCGGAATCCGTCCTTACCTTCGTAAGAAAGTGGCAAAAGAATTTGAAGAGAATCCAGTAGACTTTAAAAAGTACCAAACGGCTAGTGGACGGACCATGAAAGATGTGACGCCAACTGCTAAAACAGCAGACCAAGCCATCATAGAAGGTCGTCCAAAGAAAAACAAAAACCGTAACGCAGGAAAACAACGTTCCCGCTAATTTATTCAAATCAAATAAAAAGATCCCTCTAGGCTTTGACGCCCGGAGGGATTTTTCTATGGATTGATCCTAGTTTTTATCGAACATGGATATCCATGCATGGACCAAAACCTAAGGCGTCACCTTGCCTCCGATTTCAATAATTTTATCGGTCGGTGCAAAGACCACTTCTGAACCCACGATGACTCGTTCGCTTCCACGTACTTCAACCGTATCAGACCGGGTACCGCGAATCCCATGCTGAATGGTGCGGCGGTAGCCGACTGGCAAATCTGGGTTAACGCGCACGATGGTCCGGTACTTGATCTGGTGGGTCACCTTGGTCACGCGCGGCTTGCTGCCTACTTCCACAATCCGAGGAGTGGTCGCTACCGTGATGCGAGAGGAGACAATCTTCTTGCCTTCCGGCGTATACTCGACTAGATCCACCTTGACCCCTCGAACGCCTTTCTGAACTTCCTTGCGTTTACCAAGTGGAAGGTCTGGGTTGACCCGCTCAATGGTTTCATATTTGAGAGAATGACTTTCTTCTTTCCGTCTTGGTTGCGCCAAGTATTCGGCCACCAATTCTTGGTAACTTTGGTCCAGACGGGTTTGCAAATGACTGAGCGCTTCACGCTCGATTTGAACCGGTTCGTTCAGCAATGCTTTTATATCCTTTCTATCTTTCTCTTTCGGAAGAAGGGCCAAGAGTCCCTCCACCTCTGCTTTCCCTTGTGTAAAGCGACTGATCATTTCTGCTTTGATGGCTTGATAATCGAGGCTGGATAGCGCTTCTGTCAAGGCGGAAAGCGCCTGATCCAGGTCTTCCTGTTTGCGTGTGTCACTTGGAACGAGCACCGCTTCCGCCTGGTCTACAGCTGCTCTCACCTTCTGACGGACTACCTCACTATTATAGGAATAATCGATGCTTTCCACATGCTCCTTAGCTTCTGTTAATTTTTGCTTAACGTACTCATCATTGAGCTTGTTGAGCGGATTGACCAGAATTTCAAAGGTCGTTGTAAATCCTTGATAGCTGACCTGAATGGCTTGACGGCCCACATAGTGAGGATCATAGCCAGAAAGCTGGGCTTCCGTTAACCCATGTGTCTCCTTGGTCTGGTCGTCATAGAGGACATCAAAGCGCCCAGCAGTAAGATCTAAGTCATCTCCTACGGTATACTCCGCTTTTGGCAATCGATTCATCTTGATGCCAAGGACTCGAACCTCGCGCTCTACAGCCGGTTTCAGATGAACCTTGAGCATCCCTTTCACCTCCATACCCAGGTAACGCAAGGTCAAATCCTGTTCCCCACGACGGTTACTTTCATATCCTGGTACAGTCACCAAGCCACTCTTCATGGACAGCAGCTCGTCTTCATGTTCCCCTTGGTAGTGAATCCGCAAGAGACCGCCTGCCAAATCCAAGGAGTCACCGATGGCGTACTCTGTCTTGCTTGGGAGAGCCTCAATAGAAACACTCGCAATGTCTTTGCGCACTTTCGGAAGCGCCACTGCTAGAATATTGGAGGACTCCAAGCCAAATCCCTGTGCCCGGTAATAGAGCATAGATAGATTCTCACCCAGAACCAAATCCTCAAAGAGTAGAGAAGCCTGCTCGCCTCTCGTTTGCTTGCTGGCGACCACCTGAGTCGCTTCCCGGTCCTTATAGAGAGTCACGGTCGTATAGGCCGGCACATCTTTGAAACCAACCGCCACATGGCCATTTCCCAAATCTTGCGCCTGCACCTGTCTCATAGGCACATTAACTGTTTCCCTATCGGCATATTCGTACATGCGCCAGTTATAAATCCGAATGGCTCCCCAAGGCGTTCCATTATGGGCCGTAATAACCTTGAGCCGCCAGTCCTGAGCTGTGATTGGTCGCGGCAATTCCACATCCGTCACATGGGCCGTATTCCCCCGAATTTCCTTGGCCAACTCCCACTCGCCCTGCTCATTCTTGAAATAGAGATCAAAATCGCGCGTGTTCATCTTGCCGTCATTGACAGACTCACCACCAGCACCCGCATGATCCATAGCCCAACGCACAATGGTCCGCGGCTGCGTCAGCCGAATATCCACCGTTCCCCTCAACTCACCAGAGGACCATTTGTCCGAAAGACTCGTGATGGTACCGTTGAGCATATTGTCGATTTCCTCTCCACCATCTTTTTCCCGGAAGGAGGAGCCTATGACGCGGGCTCCCAAGACCACATTCGGAGCAAGAGGCCGTGGCAGGGTCGTATCGCTCGTCTCCATACCCCAAGTGAACATGCTGTTAGCGGCGGCAGAACGCATGCCGTTTTTGCCCACAGCATGGACCTTGATTTCTTGTTCTGTTCCCGACGCCTGGCTTGGACGATAGAGATTTGGCAGATAAATGCTTGTATTGGATGAAGCTGTCAAGAGTTTCCAATCGTCACCCACCTTGGCATATACTTCATAGTAATCTGCTTGCGGTACTTCCTCAAAGGAGACAATCGCTTCTGCTTCTTGCGCATTCTTGAGGGCTTTTGAAACTACTCGAACCTGCTCAGGTGCCTTTGGTTGATTTTGATTGTCAAAGAGACTGAGTTGTCCAAGGTGCAAACGGTAATCCTTGACTGCATCTTGACTGGCCAAATGGAGTTTGATACCATAGACCGTTTGTCCAGCCAGCTCCGCCAAAGAGAAGCTTTGAGTGCCCCAATCCTTTTGATGGACAAGGTCAAATGATTTCCATTCACTGTAATCAGCCTTGGTCGCAAGGGCCACTTGAAGCGGTAGACCTTGATTGCTCTTATAGGTCAAGGCCAAGCGGCTACCTTCATTCACTGCGACCTTGGTTGAATAGAGCATGATGTCTTGCTGATTCAGAGCTTGTACATCTCCTGAAAACAGGATAGAATTTCCACCGTTATATGCATCTTCGAAGTCATAAGAGCCTTGCAGTCGAGTCGGGCGATCACTCTTGATCCACCACCGCCAGGTTGGTAGGACCCCGGCCACCGACCGATAGTTCCACTCACCGTCCTTGGACACCCGGCCATCTACAAAATATTTGCGCCCATGCCCCGTGTTAAAGGAGGTTGAGAAATTGGTAGAGGTGATCGGTGTTTTGTCTGCGATATAAGGAGCCAATCCCCGCCAAGCACGGTCCTCGAGAAAGGCTTTGCTTGGGTCGCCCTGGTAGCCGTTCCAGAATATGTCTTCGTTTTTGTGGTAGTCCTCTCCAGTTTTGCCAAGGCTGGTGATGGTGTCGGGCGCATAGAGTCCTAGAGAGAGGGCCAGTTTACCTTGGTCGTTGAGGAGGGCGCCCCAGCGTACATTGGTTTTATAGGAGCCGCCACGTTGCAGTTCCAGACCGGCAAAAACGTCGTAAGGGCTGCGTTGAATCTTGTCTGCCCATTCCCGAGAACGATTGTTCTTTTGCTTGGTCCAGTTAAAGTTAGCGAAGAAATGGTCGGCTGGGACCTGATCTCCGTGCTTTTCCATAAAGGGTGCGTTGTATTCTCCTAAACCATCCATATGGTAACGGCCGCTATCATAGGTCATGGCATCGTACCAGGACCACTTAAAGAGAATCCCTTTTTCGGCTGCATACTTCTTGGCATCCAACATGAAATCAATCATGTCTTGGCCACGTGGGTTGACCTTATCACCCCCAGTTTCCTGGTTGATAAAGTAGCCATCAAAGCCATAGTAGGCAGCCAGATCGACTAGCTTTCTAGCAATAGGAAACTGTCCCTTTTCATCTTTTTGGAGGGACTCTACAAAACGCTCCTGGTCCGCTGCAGAAACCGACCAATTATAAAAGATGGTTCCTAAAACCGGCACCCCATTGCGGTGGCCAGCATCAATGACATCGGGTGTCGGAACCATGCCTTCCCAGAAAACCATTGAATCCAGGTATTGCCAATAGTCAAAAGCATAGGACTTGAATTCCTCGCCCCCCACGGAGGCATGGTCGGCTGCCTTGGAGTTGGTATTGGAGAGGGCCTCTACCTTGGCGTCGGGATTAGCAGTCGGGTTGATGACATGACCGCGATAGCGCTCAGCCAGAGGAACACGAGACCGGTTGATAGCGTCATCCGTACGTGCTCCAGGTTGCCAAGCCAGGAGATCCGCCCAAGTATCAAACTTGATTTCTTTAGGTTTGAGTACCGGTTCCTTGTTTTCAGGAAAGTCCTCCCGAAGGCGAGCCGCTGGTTTTGCGACTTCCGTTTCATGCTCTGGAGTAGCTTCTGATTTTGGCGGTTCCGTCACATGACTTGCAAGATTGGCTACTGAGGGGTGACTGACCTCGGAAGCCTCAGACGAATTCGCAGTCTCAGTCGGTTGCCTCACAAGAGCTTCTGCAGGGGTACCCGGGGACAGTTTCTCTTCAACATCGGATGAAACGGTTGAAGAAATCGGCTGTTCTGCCTCTTTTTCCACAACCGTTTCCACAGGACTTTCAGGTTTCAGATTCCCCCCTTCATCTGCCGCTACCTGCCCTTGCAAGAAGGATAAACCTATCAGAACCGAACAAGCTCCCACCGCCAGTTTCCGAATACTATAGACAGACTTGCGTCTAAAGTCATAATATGCCATAAAGAACTCCTTTCTGAAATCTTCATCAAACGATGATTCCAAGTGCATTTTCCACCATTGTAAAAAAAGCAAACAAAAAAAGGAATTCCCTTTTAGGAACTCCTTAAATTTGTCACGAAAGAACTTTAATTATATGAAAATTGATTACTCCACATACTCGACAACCGGTGCTGCTGGGACATATTGCTCAGCTGGTACGACTTCTTGTGGTGCTGCTGGAGCGGATGAACCAGTATCTGATGATGGTGCTGTCGTACTATATAAGTCTTCCCAAAGAACGGCGTTGGTCTTAACTTCCTTAACCGTTTCTTTGCCCAAGGCTTTCCGCAAGATATTTTGCATCTTGAGGAGATGTTCCTTGGTCACAATCTGGTAAGAACCGCCATCTGGCAGAGTGGCATCTTCTCCACGCAACTGTTCTGTCTTGACTTTCTTAAAAGCATCTTGGTATCCCAACAACTGTGGAATACTTGCTGGCGACAAGTCAATATTGGTCTGCATATTGGAGCTGACCGCATCCAAAATCTGTTGGTAGCTGCTGACCGAATTCATGCTCAGGACCTTCTTAACCACCTTTTGAATCACTTCACGCTGGCGTTTTTGACGACCATAGTCCCCATCTGGATCCTGGTAGCGCATACGAGCATACACTAAGGCCTGCTCACCGTTAATGGTGTGTTTGCCTGGTGGCACGGTCGCCTTAAAGTCTGGCTCGTTTTCCTCAATCGAAATAGGGAAATCGAATTCGTTGTTGACCTCAATTCCCCCAACCGCATCGACCAACTGAACCAAACCTTCCATATTGACCATAATATAGCGGTCCACATGGATGTTCATCAAATCTTGAATGGTCGTAATGGCAAGCTTGGGACCTCCATTGGCATAAGCCGCATTAAGCTTGGCCTCTACCGTCTCGCCATCCTCACCAATTTTAGTCAAGATATCACGTTCCAAACTCATCATAGTGGTTTCCTTGGTCTTTGGATTGACCGTCAAGAGCAACATGGTATCGCTGTTTCCTTCCCACTGTTCCTTCCGAGAATCCCCTTTACCAGTATCGACCCCCATCAGAAGAATGGTCATGGGTTTGGTTGCTGCAATCACATCATTCTCATCCCCAAAGCCCTTAAAGGTTTTTTGCAAATTTCCAGTCGCCTGCCAGGCAATGGTTCCCACATAAAGTCCCACCCCCAACAAGGTGACCATGAAAAAACTTGCAATCATGAATAAAATTTTCTTTGTCATGTCTATTCCCAATCTATCAATTGTCCCATGAGGATCACGTCCACAAAGGAGCCATCCCGCAACTGAGCACCACGCTCCTGCCGACCCTCAACCGCAAAACCCATCTTCTCATACAGATGAATCGCTCCCCTATTTCGAGCCTGCACCGTTAATTGCAAGCGCCGCAAGGACGAGTATTCCCTGGCCCAATGCAGGGTCTCCTCCATGAGAGCCTGACCCAAACCATGGCCCCAATAAGCCTGCTTGACTGCAATAAAGAAGTCCCCAATATGAGCCACACGAAAACGCTGATCCGCCGTTACCAAAACGAGGCCAGCAAGGTCTTCATCAATCAGAGCAAGAAGACACACTTCATTGTCCCGCTCAGCCACCTGTTCTAGAAAAGCCTGCAGTTCTTCTTCTGTTTGGGAAAGCCCGCTCTCATCGACACTTAGAAATTCTGTCTCAGAACCGACGATTCCAAACCATTCCAAGATTTCAGGCGCGTCCGTTGCTTGCGCTAGCCGAATCTCTAATTCATGCACGCTCATGTAAAAACTCCTGTAACAAGTCCTGAGATCGTGATCCCTTGGCGTCAAAGGAAAGGTCGCGACCATCTCCTGAAATGGCTAGGCGAATCTGAAGGTAATCAGAAGGCATATTGTCTTCTAATAATTCACCCCATTCGATAACAGTGACCCCTTCACCAAAAACAAATTCGTCTAAATCAATGGAATCCGGATCGTCTCCAATTCGGTAGACGTCCAAATGGTAGAGAGGCAAGCGGCCTTCGTACTCACGAACGATGGTATAGGTTGGACTCTTAATCATTTGATGGATGGAGAGTCCTTTTGCCAAGCCCTTGGTGAAAGTGGTTTTTCCTGTTCCCAAGTCTCCAGTTAAAATTAAGACATCTCCTGCTTGTAAGAGACTTCCTAGTTCTTGGCCAATAGCCTGAAGCCTCGCATCATTTTCACTATACATAAATCCTATTATACCAAATATTTTCCTATCTGTCGTAAGGGACCAGGAAATGAGACACTTTTATTGGAGCTCTTCTTTTTCCTTCCTATTTGTTTGATTGAGTTGGACAAGTTTTGGTTTGACCATGTCATGGCGGTGTGACTGGAGATGAAAAGGAAACGGGGGGCAAATGACTGCTGAGTCTTGAAGGCAATTAAAAAGGAAAGGCCTGTTTGAAGGACCTTTCCTTTTGTTTCACTGATGTTGGTTGAGGACCGGTTGGCGGCCTCCCCCTATCCATCCCTAAAGCCTAAGCAAGGGCTAAGCTGATAAAGTTGAGGATGAAGAGGGCATCGAGGACCCAGATCATTGGGTGCACTTCTTTGGCTTGGCCTTTGATCACTTTCACGAGAGCGAACATGATGAAGCCGGCTGCGATCCCGTGGGTGATAGAGTAAGTGAAGCCCATGAAGATGGATGTGAAGAAGGCTGGGACTGCTTCTGAGAGGTCATCCCAAGCGATTTCTTTCATAGCAGACAGCATCATGATTCCGACGATGATGAGGATTGGTGCGACTGCTACGGTTGGTACCACTGCAAGGAGGGGGCTAAAGATTGCTGAGAGGGCAAAGAGTCCGGCTACCACAAGGGCTGTTAAACCGGTACGTCCGCCTGCTTCGATCCCTGCTGCAGACTCGACATAGGTCGTTACGTTTGAAGTACCTGCGATGGCACCGACAGTTGTTCCGACCATGTCAGAGAAGAGGGCTTTATCCAATTTGGTTTGGAGACCAGATGAATCTTTGGCTGCTTCTTCGTCTGCGATGTTGAAGATACCTGACTTGCGTCCTGTTGAAATAAGGGTACCAATGTTATCGAAGATATCGGTCAATGAGAAGGCAAGGATAGCCATGAGGACTTCAGGAATACGAGCTGGATTCGAGAAGAGAGAACCCAATCCTTCAGAGCCAAGTGCAGCACCGAAAATCGTACCAAGGTCTTTAAAGGCTGCACCAAGGTTGTTAGATGCAAAATCGATTTTAGAAAGATCAACGACACCTGCAAAGATGGCAACGATGGTTGTTGCAGCAATCGAGAGGATAATTCCTCCACGAACTTTTTTCAAGACCAAGATAATGGTAATGATGATCCCGAAAAGTGCCACGAGAACGGCTGGGTTGTTAAAGTCTACCAAACCTGGTGTGGCCATCCCGTTTGCTGTGATAGCAGCCTTGGCTTGATCCGCACCTGTTCCAGACACAGTGTAGGTTCCTGGATCAATCGAGAACTTGAGGAGCCCTGCTTTTTTAATTCCGATGTAAGCCAAGAAGACCCCAATACCACCACCAATGGCATGTTGAAGACTAGCTGGGATGGCTTTGATAATAGTTTTACGAATGCTTGTCAGTGTCACAATAATCGAGATGACACCACAAAGGAAAACCATGGCCAAGGCTTCTTGCCAAGTATATCCAAGGGCAAAAACAACCGTGTAGGTAAAGAAGGCATTAAGACCCATACCAGGTGCTTGTGCATAAGGAATATTGGCATAAAAAGCCATCATGAGGGTCCCTGCAACAGTACCGATGATGGTAGCCAGGAATACACCTTGTGCAGGCATCCCAGTTTGACTGAGCATTTCTGGGTTAACAAAGAGGATATAAGACATTGCAAAGAAAGTCGTTAATCCTGCGAGAACCTCTGTACGTACGTTTGTACCGTTCTCTTTCAACTTAAATAGACGTTCCATTAAACTTTTTCTCCTTTTTCCGAACGATATTCTTATTGTATCAAAAAAAGTTCACTCTTTTCAAGGTGAACACGTTTTCACTTGTCTATTTTTTTCAAACGATACTAGAGCAGATAAGAGTGGTGATTTGGCGCAAGAAAAAGGGAGCGAAAAGCAGCAACTTCGTCTCATCGACACTCCTGCTTTTCACTCCCGAGGACTGAAGGCCTACTTTAATGTGTATGTTTGAAATCCAGAACCATACGACCTTGGATAGTGCCTGCTTCCATTTCATCAAACACATCGACGGCTTCGCTAACCGGACGCAATTCCACAATTGGCACCACCAAACCTTCGGCACCAAATTGGAAGGCTTCTTCCAAGTCTTTTCGAGTACCCACGAGGGATCCGATGACTTGAATACCATCCAAAACCGTTTTTACGATAGAGAGCTCCATCATTTCAGAAGGCAAACCAACTGCAACCACACGACCACCCGCACGAACAGAATCCACCGCTTGGTTAAAGGCGACTTTAGAAACTGCTGTCACGACTGCAGAGTGGCAACCACCTGTCGCTTCCTGAATAAAGCCAGCGACATCTTCTACTTCTTTTCCATTGACTACAATATCAGCTCCCACTTCCTTGGCCAAGGCTAATTTATCATTGTTGATATCGATGGCAACCACGTGGGCATTGAAGACCTTCTTAGCATATTGAACTGCCAAATTACCAAGGCCACCAGCACCGTAAACGGCTACCCATTGACCGGGTTCCAACTTAGCTTCTTTGATGGCCTTATAGGTGGTGACACCCGCACAAGTAATAGAGGAAGCTTGAGCAGGATCTAAGCCTTCGGGCACCTTAACCGCATAGTCTGCTGTCACGATACATTGGTGAGCCATCCCACCGTCGACAGAATAGCCGGCATTTTTTACGGAACGACATAGGGTTTCCCGCCCTGTGGTGCAATATTCACAGTGACCGCATCCTTCAAAGAACCAAGCCACACTGACCCGATCTCCCGGTTTCAGGGAGGTCACATCTGGTGCGACTTCTCGAACAATCCCGATTCCTTCATGTCCCAACACACGACCAGGTACCGCACCAAAGTCCCCATGGGCTACGTGCAAGTCTGTATGACAGACCCCACAATATTCAATATCGACCAAGGCTTCACCAGTCTCAATCGGACGAATCACTTGATCTACAACTTCAACGCCATTTGCGGCTTGATTCACGACAACTGCCTTCATAAGGTCCTCCTTTTGAGTTACAACCCACAGTCTCTTCGCTCTTTACGGAACCAGATTCTATGAACTGGAACTCTCTTGTTTTATTTGTGAATAGTATAACAAAATCTCAAATAGAAGTCAATATAGTTTTTGAAAAAATAGGATGATTTATTTTCAGAAAATTAACCGGTTAAGAAATTAAAAAAAGAAAAAACAGGAGGCCTCTCCTTTCATAAGAGCAGACCTCCTACTATTTTATAGTAATAATTCTTCAAGTGTTCGCGCCACGCCGTCTTCCTGATTGGTCCACTGGGTTTGTCGGTCGGCATACTCTAAGAGGACCGGATTGCAATTTCGCATGGCAAATCCCGTTCCCGCAAAAGCTAACATCTCGCGGTCATTCTGCTCGTCTCCAAAAGCAATCAAATCCTTGGCGTCACGTCCCGTCACATCCAACAAGTATTTAAGAGCATAGGCCTTGTTAACCCCACGTGGACTGACTTCCAAAATGTTGAGCGGTCCACCCCAGGTATTGATGGACAACTCATCTTGATAATAGGCATTCATCTCCTCTGCCAAGACATCCTTGTCCGCTGCCCGGGTCTGCAGAAGAATGGCGTTTGGATCTGAGGTAACCTTTTGGCGCTCAAAAGCGGAGCCCTTAGGCAAGCTTTCCACCCCAAATAAGAACGGATCGACACGGCTCGCATCCCGATGTCGGATGAAAAACTTGTTTCTATATTCGCTGGCGATAAAATCGGCTTCTATTTCCTTTTCGCGCGCAACCATATCCAACAGATACTTTTTATCGATGGTGCGGGAATGCTCGTGAGCCCACTTTTCCCCAGGAATGTGCGTCAAGGAACCGTTGAAATTAATCATTGGCGTATTGAGTCCTAACTCCTTGTAGTATTCTTTCGCCATTCGATAGGGGCGGCCGGTGGTGATGACGACTTGGTGACCCTTTTCAGTCAGAGAGTGGATGACCTCCTTGCTGCGCGTGCTGAGTTTACTTTCGTTATTTAATAAGGTGCCATCTAAATCGAGGGCAATAATTTTTGAATCCATGAGCTTCTCCTCTTCTTGAGAATGTTTCACCATTATAACACATTTCTTAAAAAGAAGGGATTCCCGATTCAATATAAGAAAATAAGCTGCATTTTTATCTATGTAGAAAATCGCCCTCAAGCCCATGACTAAAGGAACTTGATTTTAAAAGAAAGGAAACCCTTTCAGAAAATGGGCTTTCATTGGCAAAATATTCTTGCAATTTTTATGAAATCGCTTTATAATGATAAAGTCTTAAACTTTTCTTAATTTAAGTCAGACAGAAAAAAAGGAGGAATCACAATAATGAGTATCGGAATCATTATTGCTAGCCACGGTGAATTTGCTGCCGGCATTCATCAATCAGGTTCTATGATCTTCGGCGAACAAGAGAAGGTACAAGTCGTTACCTTTATGCCGAATGAAGGTCCTGATGATTTGTATGCTAAATTCAATGAAGCTGTGGCTCAGTTTGATGCGGAAGACGAAGTCTTGGTCTTGGCTGACTTGTGGTCAGGTTCACCATTTAACCAAGCGTCACGCGTAATGGGTGAAAATCCAGACCGTAAATTCGCAATCATCACTGGTCTGAACTTGCCAATGTTGATCCAAGCATACACCGAACGTATGATGGATGCTTCAGCAGGCGTTGAGGCTGTCGCTGCTAACATCATCAAGGAAGCCAAAGATGGAATCAAGGCGCTTCCTGAGGAACTCAATCCTGCGGAAGAGGCTCCAGCTGCCGCTAGTGCTGCACCAGTTGCCCAAGCAGCTATTCCTGAAGGAACCGTTATCGGTGATGGTAAATTAAAGATTAACCTGGCTCGTATCGATACCCGTCTCTTGCACGGTCAAGTTGCGACTGCTTGGACTCCAGATTCCAAAGCAGATCGTATTATCGTCGCATCTGACTCTGTATCGCAAGATGAACTTCGTAAGGAGTTGATCAAACAAGCAGCTCCAGGTAATGTCAAAGCAAACGTGGTGCCAATCGACAAGTTGATTGCCGTTGCAAAAGACCCTCGTTTTGGAAACACTCACGCACTGATCTTGTTCGAAACTCCTCAAGACGCCCTTCGTGCCATTGAGGGTGGTGTGCCAATCAAGACCTTGAACGTCGGATCGATGGCTCACTCAACAGGTAAAACCATGGTCAACAACGTATTGTCTATGGACAAGGAAGACGTTGCGACTTATGAGAAATTGCGTGATCTTGGAGTTGAGTTCGACGTACGTAAAGTACCAAATGACTCTAAGAAAGATTTGTTTGACTTAATTGAAAAAGCCAACGTTCAATAAGAACGAGCTTTCCTCAATTCTTCATTTTAAGAAAGGAAAATAACATGTCATTAATTTCAATGATTCTTGTTGTCTTGGTTGCCTTCCTTGCTGGTCTTGAAGGGATCCTGGACCAATTCCAATTCCACCAACCAATCGTTGCTTGTACCTTAATCGGTCTTGTAACTGGTCACTTGGAAGCAGGAGTTATGTTGGGAGGTTCCCTTCAAATGATCGCCCTTGGTTGGGCTAACATCGGTGCAGCCGTTGCACCAGATGCTGCACTTGCTTCTGTTGCCGCTTCTATCATCATGGTTCTTGGTGGTGACTTCACTTCTAAAGGTATTACGGTCGCACAAGGTGTTGCTATTCCGCTTGCCGTTGCTGGTCTCTTCTTGACCATGATTGTACGTACTCTTTCAGTTGGTTTGGTTCACGTGGCAGATAACGCTGCTAAATCAGGCGACATCGCAGCCGTTGAGCGCGCTCACTTCGTAGCCCTTCTTCTTCAAGGTCTTCGTATTGCCATCCCAGCAGCCCTTCTCTTAATGGTTCCAACATCCGTTGTTCAACGTGCTCTTGAATCCATGCCTGATTGGTTGTCAGGTGGTATGGCTGTCGGTGGGGGTATGGTTGTTGCCGTAGGTTACGCCATGGTTATCAACATGATGGCAACCCGCGAAGTATGGCCGTTCTTCGCTCTTGGTTTTGCCTTCGCTGCCCTTTCAGATCTTACCTTGATTGCCCTTGGTACAATCGGTGTGGCCATCGCCTTTATCTACCTCAACCTTTCTAAACAAGGTGGTGGAAACGGTGGCGGTGCAGTCGCTACATCCAACGACCCAATCGGGGATATCTTAGAAGACTATTAAGAAGGGAGCCTAGATCATGACAGAAAAAATTAAATTAACACGTTCTGACCGACAACAAGTATGGTTGCGCTCTACTTTCTTGCAAGGTTCTTGGAACTACGAGCGGATGCAAAACTTGGGTTGGGCCTACGCTTTAATCCCAGCCATTAAACGTCTCTACAAATCAAAAGAAGATCGTGCTGCTGCACTTGAACGTCACTTGGAATTCTTCAACACACACCCATACGTAGCTGCACCAATCATGGGGGTTACCATGGCTCTTGAAGAAGAAAAAGCTAATGGTGCAGAAATCGATGATGCGGCCATTCAAGGGGTGAAAATCGGTATGATGGGACCTCTGGCCGGTATCGGTGACCCAGTCTTTTGGTTTACAGTACGTCCAATCTTAGGAGCCCTCGGTGCTTCGCTTGCAGCAACTGGGAACATCATGGGACCAATTCTCTTCTTCGTCCTCTGGAATGTCATTCGTATGGCCTTCCTATGGTACACACAGGAATTCGGTTACAAAGCTGGTTCTGAAATCACGAAAGACATGTCTGGTGGTATTCTTCAAGATATTACTAAAGGTGCTTCTATCCTTGGGATGTTTATCTTGGCCGTTTTGGTTGAACGTTGGGTATCGATCAAGTTCACCTTCGATGTAGCTCGAGTAAACTTGGATGAAAAAGCTTATATCCATTGGGATAAACTTCCAGAAGGATATAAAGGCATTCAAGAAGCCTTCAAACAAGTTGGAGATGGACTTTCTCAAACACCTGAAAAAGTTACAACCTTCCAAAACAACTTGGATCAATTGATTCCAGGACTCATGGGACTTCTTCTTACCTTCCTCTGCATGTGGTTGCTTAAGAAAAAAGTTTCACCAATTACCATCATTATCGCACTCTTCGTAGTGGGGGTTCTTGCGCGTGTAGTCGGAATCATGTAATGAAAAATTCGAGGCTAGGACAACCGTTCCAGCCTCGAATTTTTTTCATTGCGTTCATACTTGAACGCAATCAGCTCTCGAGTGATTCGTTCGTCTTCTCAAACTCCGAATCACTCAACTAGCTTTCAGGGAGGTGGGACAGTATAATTTTCGATTGAAGATCATACTGCCCCACTCTCTTTTAACTTGTACAGTCACCTAAATCTCAATCACTTGCGGTTCTACTTCCGGATCATGATTGGCTAGCGCTAAGACACAGTGCGGATCCTCTACTGTCTCCCTCACCCAATCTAGAGACTTCTGCGCCTTCTCACGATTATTGACGACACCTGGTGTCAGATTTTCTTTCCAAGATTTTGCAGAATATCCTGCATCCGAAGTCAGTAGAACATAGTCGCCTGTTTCCAGATTCTTCACTTTGGTGGCACATAATCCATCACTATGACCCGGAATCCATATAAATTCAAGACTTCCATCTCCAAACACATCGAAGGAACGCCCAAAGGGACCTTGACCTGTTTCAGATAACGGGAAAGTCTGAAGTGGAACACCTTTCCATTCGTGGTGAAGGTATTTAATCTTATCCTTTTTAGCAGAAGCCCATTCCTCTTCTGATACCATAATCCGTTTGGCATCCTTAACATGACGCAATCCG
>Cebus_capucinus_imitator_PRJNA485217_SSR118__coassemble_293_pt1 | contig 20796 bp, 15 predicted proteins | sample Cebus_capucinus_imitator_PRJNA485217_SSR118__metabat2_low_PE_001 | metagenome-assembled genome bin Cebus_capucinus_imitator_PRJNA485217_SSR118
TTACCGCGTGAGTCAAGGACTTCGCGAGCGTAAACATCAGTAATAATTGACATTAGTTACTCTCCTTTTGAGTTTTAATTTATTTACTCTTCTATCATACTCTAAAATGCCTCATTTTTCAAGTGAAAATCGTATCTTGTCTAAATTTGAGCAAATTGTAACAAAGATGTCTAGTCCAATTGCTTCCTCCATCACATTTCCACCATTTTATGCTATACTATCCCTATGACAGACTTACAACAAACCATCCAACAAAAAGCAAATGGGGGCCTCAAACTAGACCCCGATCAACAACGAAAATTCCTAGAAACCTTTGAAGAACGAGTCTTAGCAGAAACAAGCATTGCCGAAGCCGAGCAGCCTGAACTCCAAGCCCACTTCAAAGACTTTCTGGAAAAATTACAAGAAGAATACCAGCCTCTCTATGTCAAAATCTCCCCTAAACTGACCGACCAGACCCAACTCTTCTACCTCAAAACTGCACAAAACGTTCATATCGATGCCACCATCGTCTCCAGCGACTGTGCGCGCTCCCCTTTTGGCGTCATCATTCATACCGACCACGCCGTCAACAAAACAGACCGAAACCTCTACCAACAGCTCACCCAAAACGCCACAAAAAAACCAGAAGAAAAGAAATCCTTCTGGCATAAACTATTCAGCTAGACCCTGGACCAAAGGGTCTTTTTTCATCCCCTCTCCAATCCTTTCCAAGTAGTCAGCCGCATGTTTCATGGCATCTTCCTTAGACGCGGCCCAATCCATAATGGCATAGGCCCCCAAAATATTCTCCACCGGTAAAACCGCATCCAGCATTCCACAAACAGCCAAAACCGGCACACCAGATGGAGTCCGCCGCGCCACACCCATCGGAGCCTTGCCCGACAAACTCTGCCAGTCCAAACGCCCCTCACCAACAATCACCAAATCCGCATCTCGCACCCGTTCTTCAAAGGATAGCATAGATAAAATGGTCTCGATTCCTTGGGAAAGGCGCGCATTGGTAAAGGTTAAAAAACCAGCAGCTAAACCACCGCCTGCTCCAGCCCCAGGATATAAAAGCATGTCCCGATTTACCAACCGGTAAAAATGCTCTAAATCCCTGTCACACGATTCAAAGGCGTTTTCCGCCAAACCCTTCTGTCCAGCAAAGGTAAAAGTCGCACCCGTCCGACCCACCAAGGGATTTTGGACATCTGTCAGCAGACAAATGTCCATCTGCTCCCATGGACGCGCAAGAGGTTCCACCACTTGCGCTACCAAGCCTAGGTTGGCGCCGATCGGAGCAAGCTCCCGACCCGCGCCATCTAAAAACCGATACCCCAAGCCAGCTGCTAAACCAATCCCACCATCATGACTAGCCGTTCCACCAATCCCTACATAGAGATTGGTCACGCCCTGCTTAGCCAAATGAAGAATCCCTTCTCCCAGGCCACGCGTCTCAATCTTCAAAGGATCTCTTTTGTCCATTGGAATCAGGCCGAGACCGATTAGCTCCGCTACTTCTACCAGCGCTGTCCCACCTCCAATACTATAAGGAAACGAAACGACTTCTCCGTAGGGACCGGTGACTGGAACGCATGCTTCTTGAAGACCCAGCTGCCGCGCGATGACGGCTCTGGTTCCTTCGCCGCCATCTGCTAAGGGCATCAAGTCCAACTCGGCCCTAGGAAAGGCCTTTGACAAGCCCTTCCCTAGCGCCTCCGCCACACGAAAAGCGTCTAAGGATTCCTTAAAGGAATCAGGTGCAATGATTATTTTCATAGTCTCTCCTTTCAAAAAAAGAACCCTTGCGGGTTCCTTTTAGAAGCGAATTTGTTCGCGTGTTTTCTCGTAAGAGGTAACGAAGCGCTCGGTTACACCTGGTTCAACCAATTCCAAGGCTTGGGAAATGGTTTCAAAGGATGTAGCATAGTCAAAGTCTCGTTCAAAGATATCGAGTGATTGATGGAAGGCTTCTTGTACACGTTCATCGAAGGAACGGTAACGGTTGGAGTATTGCAAGAGTTGCTCGGTTAAGGTCGCATCTTGAACAATACGGTAGGTTTCGTCTTCCAATTCCACCATATCATTGATTACGATATCCAATAAGCGGTTGACTGAATCGATATGAACGCGATCTTGTTCCAATTCATCCATCAAGTCTTCGGTGTTGCGACTGGCTGTAAAGAAAAGGTTGAGGAAACTTTGAGGAATTCCTGGGAAGTTTCGTTTTTCCATATAGCGTTTAATGGTGTGCAACTTGTTGACATAGATGTTGACTTTTTGACGAGCGTTGGCATCGTCTTTTTCAATTTGAGCCAAATCTTGTCCAAGAACAACTTGATCCTCTTCAACATTTTTCACTTCTTCTTCCGCATGTTTGAGGCTTTCTTCTAATTCAGAGAATGCTTTTTTATTTTGCTGAAGTTCATTCTCGTTATTGAGAACCAAATCGCTCAAACCATTGAGGTCGGATTGCAATTCATTAGCTGTTGAAGTGAAGGTGTCTGGCAAGTGGTATTGTTCAGACAAACGTTTGATATCTTCTTGAATCTTCTCGTTGTTCTTAATGGTATGTTCCAAATAAGCTGGAAGTGTAGAAGAAATTTTTTCAACGCGTTTACGAGCTTCCATTTCACGAGTGAAGATGGCATAAAGAGCGTCGATTTCTTCTTGCAGACGATTGTTCTCGTATGCTGCATTATCCAATTCCAAGCTTGCAAGAACTTCGTTGTTGCTTTTAATTGCTGCATGCAATTGTTGGAAACGGGACTCAATATCTGTCTCTGTAAAGTGGTAACCAGCTTCCAATAAGCGACGGTAACCTGTTTCCAAATCATCCAATTGATCGGGCAATTCCTTATCCAACTTTTCAGCGATTGCAGGAACTTTTTCAACAATATGAGTCAAAGCCAAGATGTAATCTTCTGTCTTGTCCAAAATCTCTGCTGCTTCAACTGGGTCACCAGAAGAGTTAAGAGAGACAAAACGTGAAAATTCACTTTCAATGTGATGCAATTGCTTTTGAATTTCAGGAAGGGCTTGACCATATGAGTCTGCTTTTCCTTGGACATCTTCTTGCAATTTCTCAAACAAATCAAGTGCGTGTAAGACACGACCACTATTTTTTGATTCTTGGTCCTTCAATTCTGCAAGTGCAGCTCGAATAGACTGGATATCTTCATCAATTAAACGAATTTGACTTTCGATATTTGTAATGGCTTCTTTAGCCTTGAAAAATCGGAATGAGTTGTTGTAGCCCTCTGCTTCAAATAAATGGTTCTCTATATCAGCAAATGAATTTAATGATAAATCAACCCATTTTTGATTCCATTCACGAAAAGCAATTTGACTCTGTCCAATCAAGTGAAGGTTTTTGACTTCCTCCACTTCATCGTTGACAGGAAGATTGTACAACTCTTCCTTTCGATCCTCCAATTTAGATAAAATGTTCTCGTTACGGCGACGCAGTAAAATGGCTACAAAATAACCAACAATCAATAAGACTGCAATCGCTATGACAAGAATGATTAATCCCTGCGACATATATAACTCCTTCATCATAGTACTAGATGATAATCATAATGATTATAACACAATCATTTTAGGATTGTATAGGCTTTTTGTGATTTTTACACATCTAGCGTACTATAGACAGCATTTTCTTCAATAAATTCTCTCCGTGGCTCTACCTTATCTCCCATTAAGGTATCAAAGATGCGGTCTGCTTCAGCAGCATCATCAACGGATACACGAGCCATTTTCCGATGTTCTGGATTCATGGTTGTTTCCCACAATTGGTCATCATCCATTTCTCCAAGTCCCTTATAGCGTTGAATAGTCGGTTTGGAACGACCTTCACTATAACGAGCCAGTGCTTCTTGCAATTCTTCTTCCTGGTTGGCTCCAGGTTGGATATATTCCTTAATTTCGCTTCCCACTTTAACACCATAGATTGGTGGTTGTGCGATGTAAACGTATCCTGCTTCAAGAACCGGTTTCATATAACGGTAAATCAAGGTCAAGAGAAGGGTCCGGATATGAGCCCCATCCACATCGGCATCGGTCATGATGACCAACTTATGGTAACGAGCTTTTTCGACATCGAAGTCAGATCCAAAGCCTGTTCCCATCGCCGTAAAGATGGTCCGAATTTCTTCATTGGCCAGAATTTTATCCATGCTGGCCTTTTCCACATTGAGAATCTTCCCTCGGATTGGAAGGATAGCTTGGAACTCACGGTTCCGTCCAGACTTGGCAGAACCGCCGGCTGAGTCTCCCTCAACGATAAAGAGTTCGGTCTCTTTGGGATCATTGGATGAACAGTCCGCTAATTTACCAGGAAGATTGGAAATCTCCAATCCAGATTTTTTCCGAGTCACTTCTCGAGCGCGTTTGGCTGCAATCCGTGCCTTAGAGGCTAGAATTCCTTTTTCCACAATTTGTTTGGCAATTTGTGGATGTTCCAAAAGGAAATCTCCGAATGCATCTGCAAACAAACGGTTGGTAATCCGAACAACCTCACTATTTCCAAGTTTGGTTTTTGTTTGCCCTTCGAACTGTGGGTTAGGATGTTTGACAGAAATAACAGCCGTCAATCCTTCCCGAACATCTTCACCTGTTAGGTTATCGTCGTTGTCTTTTAGAATTTTATTTTTTCGTGCATAGTCATTGATGACACGGGTTAAAGCAGTACGGAAACCTTGTTCATGAGTTCCTCCTTCATGGGTATGAATATTGTTGGCAAAACTCATGACTAACTCGTGATAACCCGTTGTATACTGCATGGCTACTTCAACCGTGATATCATCCAACTCCCCTTCTGTGTAGATGGGGTGTTCAAAAATGACTTCTTTATTCTGGTTGAGATACTCCACATAAGAGGCAATACCACCTTCATAGTGGTAATCTTTGGTCTGCTCTTGGCCTTCGCGTTTATCCGTTAAAGAAATGGACAAACCACGATTAAGGAAAGCGAGCTCCTGCACCCGTTTGTTCAGCTTATCAAAATCATAAATGGTGGTTTCCGTAAAGATTTCAGGGTCTGGTGTAAAATGCACCGTTGTCCCGGTACGGTCCGTTTCACCAATAACGGCCAAGTCATCGACTACCACACCGCGTTTGTATTCTTGGAAATGGACTTGACCATTTTTATAAACCTTAACATCTAATTGTGTCGATAGGGCATTAACAACAGAGGAACCAACCCCGTGGAGTCCACCAGAAACCTTATAACCGCCTCCGCCGAATTTTCCTCCAGCGTGAAGTACGGTAAAGACAGTTTCAACCGCAGGACGACCTGTTTTCTCTTGAATGTCAACTGGAATCCCACGCCCATCGTCAATAACGGTAATAGAGTTGTCTGGCTCAATCAAGACTTGGATATGCGTCGCAAATCCTGCTAAAGCTTCGTCAATGGAGTTATCGACGATTTCCCAAACCAGGTGATGGAGCCCTTCTTTTGAGGTGGACCCAATATACATCCCTGGACGCATCCGCACAGCTTCCAATCCTTCTAGGACTTGAATCTGACTGGCATCATAATCTTGTGCTTGTTGCTCTTTGATGATTTCCTCTGTCATGCTTTTCCTTTTCTAATCTGTTTCTTCTAATGTTTTTTCAAAATTCTCTATGGAATCAAATAGGTAGGTCCGAAATCCAGCCGCTTGTCCAGCTTCTAGATCAATCGGTCGGTCTCCAATCACCCAACCATCTGTCATGTGGTACTTATCTTTGAGATACAACATGGATGCTGGATTGGGCTTTCTTGGAAAACCTGAATCCGATGTGACAACTTCCTCAAAATACGAAGCAATACCTGTCTTCTCTAAGATTTCAAGAACCTGTCGATTGCGATGGGATACCAAAAAATTTCTTCCACCTGCATCCACAACGCTTTTTAAAAAGGCTTTTACGCCAGGAAAGAGGATCGGGTTTTCCAAAGCCTCTGCTTCATATTCCTTGTACTCTTGTAAAAACTGCGGAATGGAGGGTGCAAATTTACGAATGGCCTCATCTGTCGAAACCTTTAATGCTTGATAAATCAAGGCATGAGTTGCCAATAGGCCATGGTCTTTCATCGCCTTCATAAAGGCAATTGTAGAAAGTTCATAATTATCCAGTAACGTCCCACCTAAATCCCAGATAAAATCTTGATTTTTCATACCTTCCATTATAGCACATTTTTAGCGTAAATTCAGTATTTCAAACGACTTCACACAGAAAAATATACAAGTTTCAAAATAGGAATAAGGACACGTTAAACATGTTTTTTTTAGGAGCCTCTCGGTCGACACCGGACCAGCTAGATTCCCGACCCTAAACAGACCAACTGCGTTTCGGCTCAGTCACCACCCCTTTCCACAAAACAAAAAGCATACCAAGACTCTATACCAGTCTTAGCATGCTCCTGTCGCTTTTATCAATCGCAATCAAATCGCAAAGCGTGACATCAAAAAATTTATTTACCAAACACATCGTCATAGAGCATGGCTTTGCGAAGGACGTTTGCATCGCCACCTGCTTGCTGAACCAACTCGTAGGCAAAGGCCAAGGCTGTTGAAGGTCCCCGACTAGTAATGACATTGCCATCTACCACCACAGTCTCTTTGACATAGTGGCCCGCATGGATGCCTTCCTCGACTCCATCGTAACACGTAAAGGTTCGATTTTCCAAGAGGCCCGCGCGCTCCAAAGCAATTGGTGCCGCACAGATCGCCCCTACTTTTTTGCCCTCAGAATCAAAGCGAGCTACTTCCGCCATCAAGGCTTCATGATCACGTAGATTTGCCGCACCAGGCATTCCACCTGGTAACACCACCATCTCGTAACCTTCTAAACTTCCGTCAAAGACCCTATCGGGCACCACAGTAATTCCGTGTGAACCGGTCACTGGACTTTCTAAGGCAACCATGTCACAAGCAATCGATGCTCGTCTGAGGACATCTACAACTGTCAAGGCTTCAATTTCTTCAAAGCCATTGGCTAACATTACTGCAACCTTCATTTTATTCTCCTTCATCAAACACGTTCAACTGATACTTGGGTATCTTCCAATCTAGTCGCCTTCTACTTCCTTCATACGAGCCTTGGAATACCTGGTTTCTTCTGCTTTTTTATTTTGGTAACTCATGGATAAAATCAATCCGACGGCGATGAGATTGGTGATCATGCTGGATCCTCCCTGTGAAATAAAGGGAAGTGGAATTCCCGTTAGGGGTAGCAAGCCTGTCACCGCTCCAATATTTTCAAAAATATGGAAGAGCAACATCATCATGATTCCACTTGAGATATAGGTATAAAAAGGATTTCGTGATTTCAAGGTAATCATGAGCATGCGACTAATCAAGAAAAAGTAGAGCAGAATCAAAGCCAAGGACCCCATAAAACCAAAATTCTCAGCCAAAACTGTAAAAATCATATCACTTTCTCGAACTGGAATATTGAGTTCTACCTGATTCACTCCCTGTCCCCAGAGACCACCAATTCCAATAGCAATCTGCCCTTGAGCCTGTTGGTAGGTTGTGGTCTGGGCATAATCAAAGGGATGCAACCATGCTACTAAACGATTGAGCTGATAGGTAGGCATACCTAATTGATGCAAAAATGCGCGACCGTCTTTGCTCAAAAATATGAGCATAAAACCGACAAAAGCTGTGACAACTGTCAACAAAAGAGGCAGGAGGATTTTCCACGAAACCCCTGATACCAAGACGACTCCTGCATAGATGGCCAGAAAAACCAAGGCTGTCCCCAAATCATGCTGCATACCGAGCAAGACCAACACTGGCAAGGTCAGGGCCGTCAAAAGCAAAAGCAAGCGTAGATCACGCCCCAGCGACCAGACACGAGACTCATGCCTCTTATGAAAGGCATCAACCGTTCGAGCCAACATCAAAATATAAGGAATCTTCATCAACTCCGACGGTTGAAAAAGCGTCACACCTCGAACATAAATCCAGTTTTTTGCCCCAGTTGCTGCCACCAAACTTGGATTGTAAAAGACCAAGGGCAGGACCATAAGGCCCAAGCCAAATACATATAAAAATGGGGTCAATCCATAAAGGAAACGATTGGAGAAAAACATTAAGGTAAAAGCAATCAAGCCACCAATCAGAATCCACAGAAGCTGTTGCCCCACCATAGTGACCAGGCCATCCGGATAATCATGAGAAACTGCTACATAAATGGCATAAATGCCGATCATCAACAAGAAGGCAACCACAAAAATCAAGGGGTAATCCATCCGTTCCTCAATCTTTTGACTGATTGGACGAGAACGAGCGGCACGTGTTAATTCACTCATGCTTGCCCCTCCTCTCCAATAACAGACACAATTTCTTCAAAATCAGCCTTTCTAACCGGCGCATCCTTCTCTAAAGCTGCTAAAATATAAGGACTGTAGCGCTTATTGACCACGCGATTATCCAAAAGTACAACCGCTGACTCCTGATCCTCGCGACGCCGAACCCGGCCCATTGCCTGTCTCAAACGTAAAATCGCGACCGGCAAGGCATAGTCATAGAAAGGATTTTTTCCTTCCTCTTTTAAATAAGCATTGAGCTTTTGCACAAAGACATCCTTGGGATTGTCAAAAGGCAGACGGGTAATGACCTGAATAAAGGCATCCTGATGAATAAAATCCGTCCCCTCCCAGAATGACGCCGCCCCCAGGACAATCTGCGTCTCTCCACGATCAAAACGCTTCTTAATATTGGCCGCCTCCCCATTCTTGTACTGAGCCAAATGCGGAAGAGTCAACTCTTCCGAAACTGCCAAGAGCAATTCCTTGGAAGTAAAGAGCACCAAAATCGGTTTGCCTAGGCTGGCTAGATCCAGAATCCGTTCCACAATCAAGTGGGCATACCGCGCAACCTTCAAGTCCACCACATCAGGGAAGGAATGATCTAAAAAGATCTCCTGCCGTCCCACCGGTTTCGACACAATCTCCCTAGCAAAGACGTCCCTAAAACCCAATAGTTGCGACAAATGCACTCGTTTAGAGATTTCTAAGGTAGCAGAGATAAAGAAGGCAGGATGCCCTTCTGGCAAAAAGTCCGCAAATCGCAATAAGTCAAAACGCGAAGACTGCAGGGTGAAAGACTCGTGGGAATGGTCTTTGTCCCTCTCAATCCAGACCCGCGCCTGCCCGGAACTAAGTAGCAATCGGAAATCCGTCAACAAATCTTCGTCCAATTCGGACAGATCTTGTCGCAAACGATTCACGGCTTGTAGATCCAATTCCCACACGCGACCATCTCCTAGGCGTTCGAAATTGTCCTGCAATTCAAACTGGATGCTCTCTAATAATCGCTTGGTCACCGTTGGAGGCTCGGATTCTAAAATCGCATGGATCTCCTGCAATAAGGTTGGGACTTGCATAGACCGCGAAGCCAAGCCTTCCAAAGCCAAGAAGAGCTTTTGTGCCTCGTCTACAATTAAGATACGGTCCTGGACAATGGTTTTGTCGTCCTCCAAACGGGTGAGGAAATAGGCCTGGTTGGTGATGACCACACGCGCCGCTCGGGCACGCTCCTGGCTCCGTACCCAGAAATCCATGTCCCCGAAAAGGCTCGTAACGGTCTGCTTGCCGTCATGGCGCAGTAAATCGACAAAGGGCTCATAGCGCTGGAGCTGACCGATTTGATCCAAATCACCGTCCGGCGTTTCAGTTAACCAAATGAGCAACTGCATTTTGAAGCGTTGATAGAGACGATTGCTTTCCTCGAATTGAAGACGATCATAGAGTTTGTCCAGGGACAGATAATTTTGAGGGCTCTTGAGGCTGGCAAAACTGGTCCCAAAGCGCTCGTGGATGGCCACCGCTTCCTTGTTCATAATTTGATCCTGGAGGAGCTTGGTGGGCACCGTCACGAGCAGGGCTGCATCGGTCTGAGCAAGGAGGGTCAGAAGGTAGCCATAGGTTTTTCCCAGACCCATCTGAGCCTGAATAAAGACCGGCTTGTCTTGTTCCAAGCCTTCTGTCAGAGCTTGGGAAAAGGCCTCTTGACCTGTGCGCTCCTCCAAATCAAGCAAGGCCACATTATGTGAAAAGTCCTTTGAAAATTTCAGTTCTTTTTTCATCTTCTGCGGCATTCGCAAATAGATACCATGACGCTCTATAAAGTCCTGCTTCTTGAAATGTTGCGGTCCTGCTTCGACCACTTCTTGGATAGCTAAATAAGACTCGTAGGGCAGGTAATCACAGTTTCCTAAGACATACTCCAAAAGCGGATAAGGAAGTGCCCGCATCTTTTCTTGAATAGCCAAGAGGAGCTCTGCGGTCGCCTGGGCATCCGCAATAGCGGTATGGGCATCAGAAAGTTCGATGCCTAGCTCTTGGGTTAATGCCCCTAGATTGTAGCGATCGAAAGTTGGAAAGAAGGTTTGCGCCAACTCAACCGTATCGACCCGAGGGGTCTTTAATTCATAACCTTCCCAGAAGAGGGATTCGGCTAGAAGATTGGCGTCAAATTTAACATTGTGAGCCACAAAAATGGCATCTTGAATCAGCTCATAAATCTTACCGGCGACTTGGGAAAATTCTGGCGCTTGCGCCAACTGTTGGTCGGTAATCCCTGTTAGACGGATGATATGGTCATCCAAGGCTTCATGAGGATTGACATCTGTCGCAAAGCGCTCTGTAATCCGTCCATTTTCAATGATGACAATTCCAATTTGAATAATTTGTGCATTGGTACCCGCTGAGGTTGCTTCAAGGTCAACGACAGCGTATTTATAATGTGTATTCATGATCCGTCCCTAACCTTTCTTTCTTACTCTTGGGTAAATGCTAGAATTTGTGTCACGATTTCTCGCATTTGGATTTCTTGTGAGATGGCTGCTTGTCCATCTCCTTTTTGCTGCCCATACCAGGCGAAACCAGAATGGTTCCCACCACGGATGGTCACGTAGCTTGTATTGCTGGGTAAGCGTTTCTGAGCTTCTCTAAAGGCATCCTCTTTCATGACCTGGTCCTGGTCTGCTGTGATAGATAAGACACGAAGACTGGTTTGACTCAAATCCGTCTTGGAGTCGGGATAGGAAGCCAATAAGATGAGACCTGCTGGATTCATGTCCTTAGCAGAACGACTGGCCATTACACCTCCTAAGGAGTGACCTCCTAGATAAAGCGACGGTAGGTCAATCTTTTCTTTCTCAACCAATTGCTTGGCATGAGCCCCATCTAAAACTGGTAAATTGAAAGGGGAAGACAAGATATAGACGTCCACTCCACCATCTGCCAGACCTTTTCCGAGGCCACTGTAAGATTCTGGATTCACAAAAGCACCCGTATAGAAAATCAGGGTCGCACGGGGTTTTTGAGCTTCAAAATGAAGCCCCCCTCCTACTCTCTCCACCTGAGCTTCTTGCAGCACTTGCTTGGCCTTTTGATCAACGGGATAAGACTGGGACTGCAACCAAATGGAACAGACTGCTCCTCCAAGCCCCAGGACGACAACTGTCCAGAGGAGGATGCGTTTCCAGCTCCGCTTCCCTTTAGGAGTTCCCTTTTTCACTAAATAGACCTCTGAAAATGAGGGTTAAACATTTTCTCGTGACCAATTCGAGTCGATCCACCATGACCTGGGTGAACCTCATAATGACTTGGTAAACGAAAGAGCTCTCGTTCAATGCCAGCAAGAAGCACCGTCAAGTCCCCCGTTGGTAAATCGGTTCGACCAATATTTTCCTTGAAGAGGGCATCGCCCGTCACTACAAATTCCCCATCTGGAAAGACCAAGGAGACCCCACCAATGGAATGACCTGGTGTCGGAACCACATAAAAACGAAAACCATCTAACAGATACTCTTGATGGAATTCAAAAAAGACATCGGCTGGTTTTAAGACCACATCTTCTAAATCAGCATGGCGATCCAATCCCGATAAATTCATTTCTGGCGTATAAAGCCAGCTTGCTTCCGCTTCTGCCACATAAACAGGTGGGTTTCCGAAGGCTTCTCGCACCTTATCCACACTCATGATATGGTCATAATGAGTATGGGTCAATAAGATGGCAGAAATGGGCTTATTGATCTCCTTCAATTTCCGTTTAATAATCTCCCAGTCCGAACCAGGATCGACTAGCAAGACATGGTCGTCATTTTCAATGTAGTAGGTATTTTCATAGGCTACCTTATTTAAGGTCTTTTGAATCTTCATGTTGCACCTCTTTTTGCATAGACAAGTTACTCTCTATAGTTTACCAAAATTTAAGAGGAATTTCTCAGACCAGGTATGAAAAAAGACAAGACCCTTGCACTTGTGTGAGTTCAAGGGTCTTGTCTGGGACGACCTAGCCAAGTCGCCTATGCTTCTATTATCTTTACGCTTTCAAGAAGCGACGCATAGAAATGGATGATCCGATGGAACCAATAATGATTCCTAGTACGAATAAGCCACCAACTGCGTACGGTAAGTATTCTTGTGGTTTATACATAGCCAGATTTTGGTCTGCCAATCCTTTGACAAAGGAGTTATAAGCCCATTCATAACCGAACCATAAAAGCACGGCCGGAAGAACCGCTCCCAACAAGCCAATCCATGCGCCTTCGAGCAAGAATGGAGCACGAATATAACCTTTTTTAGCACCAACCAGACGCATAATCTGAATTTCACGACTCCGTGAAATAATGGTAATCCGAATGGTATTGGAAATCAAGAGAATGGCTACGAACAAGAGGAAGGCAGCGACCACCAAGCCCCAAGTCCGTACGATGCCCGCTAGGGCAAAGAGACGTTCGGTGTTGGCTCCACCATATTCGACCTTCTCTACGCCATCAATCTTCTTAATGGCCTCAGAGACACCTTTAACCTTGCTTGGCTCCGTCGTTTGAATGATGTAGACATCATAGAGGGGACTGGAATCTCCTGAGAAGAGCTCCCATTCCTTCCCTAAGGTCGAGATCAAGCGTTCCAATTCTTCTTCTTTGCTGGAGAACTGAATATCAGCTACATCCGAATTTTCTTTAATCTGATCATAGACCTTATGATAGGCCTCGTTTTTAATTTCTTGACCATCCTTGGTCACATATTCCTTGTTGTCGGTTGAATCCACTCGAAGGAAGACCTTGACCTGTACATTGTTTTCAATATCTGACGCCAATTTAGTCGTATTGAATATAATGGATGTGAAAATGGCTACCAGGGTCAAGGTAAACATGACCGTCCCGATTGCCGCAATGGTCATCCATCCGTTACGCTTCAAGGACTTAAAGGACTCGCCCAAATGACGGAAAAATCTAATTATCATCGTATCCGTATTCTCCTTCCGCTTCATCACGTACCACTCGACCATTTTCAATGGCAATGACGCGGTGACGTAAGGTATTCACAATTTGGCTATTGTGAGTCGCCATCAGTACTGTCGTTCCTTGCAGATTGATTCGCTCCAAGAGATTCATAACCTCCCAAGAGTTATCTGGATCAAGGTTTCCTGTCGGCTCATCAGCGATTAAGACTTTAGGATGGTTGACGATGGCACGCGCAATCGCTACACGTTGCTGTTCCCCACCAGAAAGTTCGTTGGGGAAAGAACGCACCTTGTGTTTGAGTCCAACCAGGTCCAAGACTTCCATCACCCGTTTCTTGATAGTCCGGCGTTTCTCACCGATAACCTCCATGGCATAGGCCACATTTTCATAAACGGTTTTCTTTGGAAGCAACTTATAGTCCTGGAAGACCACGCCAATTTCACGGCGTAATTTTGGAATATCACGTTTCTTCATTTTTGCCAGATTGTATTTAGAAACTTGCAAACTTCCTTTATCAAGCGCAATTTCTCTGTAAATCAAGCGAATAAATGTCGATTTCCCTGCTCCAGAAGGGCCTACGATATAGGCAAACTCTCCTGGTTCAATCGAAACCGTTACCCCTCGAAGGGCGGTCGTTCCGTTGTCATATTTCTTGACAGCGTCTTTCATATCAATGATTGCCATGTTTTGAAATGATTCCTTTCTTTTCTGACATTAGCTAATCCGCCACTTGAGGTAGGCATCGATAAAGCCATTGATGTCGCCATCCATGACCTTATCAACCTGAGCCACTTCAAATCCAGTCCGGTGATCCTTCACCATCGTATATGGTGTGAAGACATAGGAACGAATTTGACTTCCCCAAGTGATTTCTTTTTTATCCCCTTTCAGAGAATCGACTTCCGCCGCTTTCTTTTCTTGTTCCATTTGGTAGAGCTTGGCTTGCAAGAGTTTCATCGCCCGATCCCGGTTTCCGTACTGAGTCCGGTCAACCGTCGATTGGGTCACAATCCCCGTCGGAATGTGAGTCAAACGTACCCCGGTAGATACCTTGTTGACGTTCTGTCCACCGGCACCACCCGAGCGGAAGGTATCCATCTTGACATCTTCGTCTCGCACTTCTACTTCAATGGTATCATCCAATTCCGGCATGACCTCCACAGACGTAAAGGACGTATGACGACGTTTAGCCGAGTCAAACGGCGAAATCCGCACCAAGCGATGGACACCCATTTCCGACTTGAGAAGTCCATAAGCATTTGGCCCCTCAAAGGACAAGGTCACACTCTTGATCCCCGCCTCATCACCCGCTTGGTAATCCAACACTTCCACCTTGAAGCCGTTGGCATTTCCAAAACGTTGGTACATGCGAAGCAACATCTCACCCCAGTCTTGGGCCTCCGTTCCACCGGATCCTGGGTGAATCTCCAGAACCGCATTGTTGTGGTCATAAGGCTCAGACAAGAGCAACGTCATCTCATAGTTGGCCATCCGCGACTCCAAGTCTGAAAGCCCCGTCTCCAACTCCTCCTGCATAGACGGATCCTCCGAAAGAAAATCCATCAAAATCTCTACCTCATCGTAGAGCTCTTCCATTTTATGAAAATTTTCATACGTCGCTTTCAATTCATTCAATTCCTGCGACGTCTTCTGCGCAGCCAAATTATCATTCCAGAAATCTGGCTCCGTCATTTTATTTTCTAAAATCGCAATCTCTTCTTCCAGACCTTCTAAGTCAAAGAGACCCCCTAAAAGAAGTTAATTTTTCACGATTGTTTGCCATGCGTTGGCGAATTTCTGCTAAATCCATAGCAACCCCCATTTCTAGTTATCATTACAATTTTAACACAATTCTCATCTTCTGGCGAGAAAGCGCGCCCGCACCAGAAAATAGTTTACCATTATCCATATTACGCTATTCCCCCTTAAAGAACAAGCGCCCCCTTTCAAATATTACAGAATTGTTAGAAACGTCTTCTTCTTGTAACCTTTTTCTTTATGGTAAAATAGTCCCATGAAAAAATTAGGCCTTATGAGCGACCTCCACATCGATTCCAATGGCTTCGGTGACCTTGAAGTCCAAACCTTATTAGACGTTCTAAAAGAAGAAAACATTTCTCACCTCCACGTAGCCGGGGATATCTCCAATCAATGGAAAGAGATTTCTCTCCCCTTTCTCGAGCGGCTCGCAGACAGTCACACCGTGACCTGGAATCTCGGAAACCACGATATGCTCGGTTTAAGCGAGGAAGACATCCAAGAAGAATCCATTAAAGTCTATCCTCTAGGAGATAAAACCCTGGTTTCTGTCGATGGCTGGTACGACTACTCCTTCGTTCCCGAATTCTCTTACGACCAACACTTGAGAAATAAACGCCTCTATTGGTTTGATCGAAGACTAGAACGCGTGGGAAGTGACCCCGAGATTACAGAGGCTTTACTGACGCGTCTAGAGAAGGTACTGGATGGGGTGACGGGGACCATTGTGGTCGCTATGCACTTTGTTCCGCACGATCAATTTCTTTTGCGCCACCCCTACTTCCAGCGTTTCAACGCTTTTTTGGGAAGCCCCCGTTTCCACAAGCTCTTCTCTCGATATGCAATTTCTGACGTGGTTTTCGGTCACACCCATCATCGCTTCGCGAACGTAGACATTGACGGGATTTCCTACCACTGCAAGCCCCTAGGTTATCAAAGAGAATGGCGCTTAGTCGAGGATTTTTTTACAGCCTATCCGGAGTATCGAATTGAGAAAATGTACCATCTGCACAAGCGCTTTGCGGCCATCAAGGACCTGCCAGAGTTCCAGGACTTTCGCAGGCAGCATTTGAAGGAGGAATTCCGAGAGGCCCTAACGGTTCTGGAATACCAAAAGAAAATCTGAGAGTTCGGTCTCAGATTTTTCTTTTTATGGGTGACGAGTTTCTTTTTTGCGCGGAGCCACCAGACCGACTGCTGTCATCGCTGCTAGTGCAGCTGTGACCAGTGCAGCGGTGTCCCCTGCGTCCCCAGTTTGCGGGAGAGCCGGTTTAGCAGCGGGGGCTGTGTAGGTCGGCTGTGGCGTAGGGGGCAGTGTTGGTTTAGGCACCGGTTTTGGTGCAGGTTTTGGTTTTGGTTGTGGGTCTGGTATTGGACGCGGATCTGGTTTCGGCTCAGGTTTTGGTTGTGGGTCTGGCTGAGGCTCTGGCTTCGGTTGAGGCTCAGGATCTGGTGTTGGAGTCGGTGTTTCCTTATCCAAAATATGGATCACAAAGGTGGTTTGAGCCACGGCTTTTCCATATTTATCCATGGCAGTAATCGTAGCTGTCACTGGATAATCTCCCACTCTCGAAGCTGTACCAGTGATGACGCCAGTTGTCGCATCAAAGATCAAGCCTTCTGGAAGTCCACTATAGTCGTAGGTATAGCTGGCGTCGTCCACTTTATTGAGGATGGTCACGTCCGTGATTTCAACCTTATCTCCAACGGTATAGGTCTTATCAGCGGATTTGGCAGCCACATCAATGAGCCCTGCGGTCAAGTTGGCGCGAAGAATTGCTGAGTTGGACTCGTTTTCTCTATTGTCACCGGTATTCTTGAAACTATATCCATCGAGTGGCAAGGCCGCAAAAGCGATCACGGATTTAGAATTGGCTGGCAAGTTGCCATAATCCGCGATAATGGTTTTTGTTTTAGCCAAATTCTCAGTGCTTAAATCGGTGATTTCATTTCCTTCAGAATCATAGTATTTGAAGCTGATTCCACTCGTAACATAGTTGACATCTCCAGCTGGAAGTTTGTGGGCCCACTGATTGATCCGAGCGATATCGCTGATGATTTCAACTGGACTGACAACCTTATAGGTTGAATTTTCCGGAATAGAGATGGTTAATTTAGCATCTTTTAAAATGTCACTGGTTGAAACCGGAATCCGCCAGAACATACGGTTATCGTTGTAGACCCAGTGTTGGATTTGCATGCCTCCATGACGAGAAATGGTTGGACTGATTCCGTAACCGACATCACGAAGGAAACCAGTTGTAGACTGGGTGATATGCGCCTTTCCTAAATCACCATCATTGACAGACAAGGCAGACCAAACCAAACTGGAAGATGTGGAGGTGTCACCTGATGGTAAGACATTCCAAACTACTTTGGCAGTGTGCGTGCTTCCGTCCCCATTGGTAAAGGTCCACTCGGTATGGTAGGTTCCTACTTTTTCAGCCTTCCCTTTGAGGCGCAAGATCCCTTTCTCATCCACAAAACTGGTCAAGCCATCTGGCAATCCTGTTACAGATTTGGTCCGAGAAGATTTCATATCGAAGCCTTGACTGGTCATAATCTTGGTATTGCCACCCAGAACCTGCCAGCTTGCTGGAGCATCCAAGGCTTCGGTTCCAATACTGGTATAGATATCCGCCATTGGATCGTATTTGTTTTCAGGATTGGACCCAATCATGCGCTCGGTTGTATCATCGATATAGTCGCCATCGGAATCCTTCTTATCATGACGGTCTTCCTTAAAGATTTTCTCCAGAATATAAGCCACCTCTCCAGAACCATTCTTGATGGTTAGGGTCTGACTTTTTGGCCCTTTCACCAGGTAGCCTTCTGGTGCTGTAATAGTGGTTGTATAGGTGCCATCCTTGAGTGCGACTTCTTTTCGTTCATTAGAAGCATATGAGGTTCCTTCCAAGGAAATTTGAGCAGCCACCGCATGCCCATCATTATCAATGGCACGAAGCGCTACACTAGCAGTTTGTGCTTTTTCTTTTTCACTTGCGGCTGGAGTCGCTTCAGGCTTGCTCTCTACTGCTGCAGCCGGCTTGTTTTCAGAATCCGATGGCGTCGCAGTCATTTCCGAAGCCGGTGTCGCAGCAGTCGGAGTTGGAGTCGTGGCTGGTGTCTCACTAGCCGTTGAACCAGACGCAGCTGCCGTCTCACTTGCTGCAGGAGCCGCGTAGGTAGATGTAGTTCCTTCAACTGTTGGTTTCGCAGTCGCTTCCGCTAAGGCAGCGGAAGGTTCTGCTTCTCTTGTCGTCTCTAGCTTGTCAGAGGAGACTTGGTCCGCTTGTACTTCTTGCGCCTGTGCAGCGACAAGGGTTCCAAGAGCCAAAGACAAAACGCCCACAGACAATTTACGAATGGAAAATGTGGTCCTTCTTTGATCCATCACCTTTATCCTTCTTTCATTTTGTTTTAATAGATTGACTTCCCGAAAGGGATTACATATAAATTATAGTCCAACTGCTTTTAGATGTAAAGTTATTTGGGTAAAAAAACAAGCGATGGATTGAAGGAAATTTTCGTGTCTATACAAGAAATATCAACAACCAATCGATCATTTCAACAAATGAACACATTTTGTGCATATGCAATTTCTTGCATAAAAAAGAAGTCTGAGATACTCATCCCAGACCCTTATTCACTATTCTTTTTCTCGCTTGGTCATGAAACCGGCTATTCCAAATAAGGACAGGATTCCCAAAAGCACCATGCTGCTCTCACCTTCCTCACCTGTTTGTGGAAGCGCCGCATGTTGCGCACTTCGAGATGACGGTGCCCATTCACCAGACGCGACAAGCGGAACTGCCTGTTTAGAGCGAGCAGCCACTACAGGACGACCCACCTCAGTCCCCTTCGAAGAAACGACCTTCTCAGTACCATCGTCTTCGCGCCATTCAGCAATCACCTTGTCTCCCTCATTGGGCTTAGCCTCATCCGTCGGCAGACGGTGAGCATAGAGGGTTTGGAAGAGCCCAGCCGTCTCAAACTCACGCCCCAAGGCCAAAAGCGCCCGGTCGTTCTTGCGATAACTATGGAACATAATGCCCATCGGCAGCCCTTCCTTGGTCACATAGGTCGGCAGCGAAATGGCCGGCGTCTGCGTCAAATTGGCCAACTGTGTGAAAGGCGTCAAGGTCCAGGCCGGCAACCACTGGTCATAAATCAGCTGCATCTTCTCGTCCTTGGAAAGCCCCGACATGTCCTCCAACTTCTTGACCAAGTCCGCCGGAATATGATGGTAGTCCGCCTCCGGCGCCGCAAAGGCATTGGTCGGCGTCAAGAAAATCGGATACTCCTTGAAGAAGGCATCCATCTGCGCCCGCACCTCATCAATGTGGGCATAGGCCTTGGCCATATCCTCCTTGGTCAGATCACTCCCCGCTTGGTAGAGTGCCCAGGTTAGGAGTTCCACATCATCCTTTTGAAGAGCTCGTTTTAATTTCTGTTTAGCCAAAAAATTCACCGTAGTTGCCGAATTCGCTGCAATCGCGTAGTAAGATTTCATGAGCGCTTCTCCGTCAATCGGATAGTCTACTTCCTTGACTGTGTAGCCCCGCTTACGTAATTCCGCGACAGCTTGGTGCACTGCTTGCACGGCATCCGGACTAATCGCAGTCCCCGCCGGAGTCTTGGTAGTATAAGCGATCACCTGATTCTTATCCAAGGTGTTGGGAAGAACATCTTCCTTCAGTAAGGTATCAAAGAGACGCTCGGTATCGTCCATAGTCCGCGTCATGGCAAAGTTCACCACCTGACCATGAGCCGTCAGGGTATTTCCTGTCGTTACACCCAAGGTTGGGAAGAATCCAACCGTACCAGACCAAGAGGCCGGAATGCGAATGGAACCCCCACCATCACTGGCAGAAGCCAAGGGCACCTGACCAATGGCTACCGCCGCGGAAGAACCTCCAGACGATCCCCCTGGATTATGAGCCAGGTTCCAAGGATTGTGGGTCGCACCATGAGAGTCTGACGTCGTCACATTGATCCAGCCCATCTCCGGATAATTGGCTTGACCCACTACCACAAAACCAGCCGCTTGCAGTGCTTTTACATAAGAGGACGTCAATTTACTGGTCTGACCTTGCAAGAACATAAGGCCGTTACTTGAATCGCCACCCTTGATGCTATGCCCCAAACCTTTAACCAAAATCGGTACACCCAAGAAAGGTTGGCCAGAATCCTTCAAAGCTGCCGCTTCTTTTTTCGCCTCATCTGCTCGAAGACTTATCACACTATTAAGCTCCGGATTGGTTTTTTGAATCATCTCCAAAGCCAAGTCCACCAACTCACTACTGGTCACTTTTCCTTCACGCACCATACTCGAAAGAGTCGTCGCATCCAGACGACTATACTCCTCCAGCGTCAGCGTAGCTTTCTTCTCTTCGACTTGAGCACTTGCTGTCGGTGCGGCGGTCGTAGCTGTTGCTGCCGACGCACTAGCTTCAGAAACCGCCCTTTCAGCACCAGTATTTTTTGCCTCTCCAATCGCAGCCTCTTTTTCAAGTACAGAGGCCGCTGTCCCACTGTTCTCGACAGGACTTGGAGTGACAAGTACCGGCTGGTTGGATGATCTATCCACCCAGCTGGATTCGACCGTATCTGCCTGCACCTGAGATGCCAGAGCCAAAAGCGCCATCGCACTGGCCAAGAAATACACCCGCTGCTTCTTACTCAAAACAGCATAAGGAAAACGAGATTGATTCATGTTAAACTCCCTTCCATTCATGAAATCCTTTTCACGTTCTCCATTGTAACACAGAATCAAAAATAATGAGAATATTCTGTCTATTA
>Cebus_capucinus_imitator_PRJNA485217_SSR118__coassemble_336_pt1 | contig 18805 bp, 15 predicted proteins | sample Cebus_capucinus_imitator_PRJNA485217_SSR118__metabat2_low_PE_001 | metagenome-assembled genome bin Cebus_capucinus_imitator_PRJNA485217_SSR118
TACAAATACTGAAAAAATGATTGTGATAGCAAACACTGTATTCAGAACTGCATATAAACTATCCCAAGTAAGAAACTGCCCTAGCTTCAATTCATTTTTAGGTACAACTGTATCTAACTCATCTACAGACTTCATTTGAAATTCATCCAAACTGACAGTTTCACCTTTTTTAGCTGCCACTCTGATTTCTTCCAGTTTACGATGTGAATTTTCCACAAAATCATTAAATACTTCCCACTCAAATACATTATTAAAATGCATTTCTTCGTCTTTGGGAGCAGATTTAACATAGTCAGTAATGATACTCTGAACTAAATCATCACTTAAGTCACCTGAATGTTTTCTCGCTCGTTCCTGTTCCATATGAATAAGCTCTTGCTTTGGAATATTCGAAAGATAATTATGACTCATGCGTGATTGGTAAAAATAGATATAGTAGGTACCTGACAGCATCAGCAGAGCAGTTAATAGAGCACCCAGAAATGCCTTACCTTTGATTAGTTTCTTCATTTCGAAAAAAATTAAGCTCAGCATAGTCCCTCTCCTTTCCCAATATGGAGCATATAAAAGTCCTCTAATTTAGGTGAAACAGGTCGAGCATTTGGAAGAGGCTGATTCTCATTAACAATGCGGATGATATGCTTATCATCTTCTACCCTCTTACTAACAACAAACTGAGTACGTGACAACTCACTTAATTCATCGCCCGTAACTATCACTTCCCACACGTGTCCATTCAAGCTACTCACTAGCTCGCTCGGAGTACCTGTAATCTTGATTACACCATCCTTCAGAACGAGAATCTTTCGAGCAACACTCTCGATATCTGATAATATGTGAGTCGACAAAATTACAATCTTATTTTCTGAAAGATCACTAATTAAGTTACGAAAACGCAATCGTTCCTGCGGATCCAAACCAACAGTTGGTTCATCTAAAATCAAAATCAGAGGATCATTGAGTAATGCCTGAGCAATCCCCAATCGTTGCTTCATTCCACCAGAATAAGAAGAAATTCTCTTTTTTCGAACCTCATAAAGTCCAACCAATTTCAGCAAGTTCTCACACTCTACTCTTGCTTGATGTTTGACCATTCCTTTTAGTATTGCCATATACATTAGAAAAGAGATGCCTGAAAATGACTTATAGGTTTCAAAATGCTGCGGTAGTATGCCAATAAAACGACTATCACTTAACTTTTGTGGATGACCATTCACTTTAATGTTACCGTGACTAGCTTTTGTCAGCTGGCAAATAATATTCATCAGCGTTGTTTTTCCAGCACCATTAGCTCCTAGAAGGCCATAAACACCTGGTGTAAAAACTATACTAATATCTTTTAATACCTTTTGTCTACCGTAGAACTTTGAAATCTCTTGAAGTTCTAACTTCATAAAATTCACTCCCCCCATCTTTTAATATAGTTAAGTAGAATTACTTATCGATTTCTCATCCATGAAAGGAAGTAGCCAGCATGATTGTGCTGGCTACTTCTACTGCTGTGTACTACCCATGATAGATGTAGCAAACTGTCCTATGTAATTGTTCGTGGTTTCTTGCATTTGTTTTAGCCGTGTGATAAAACATATGCCATTTGCTTTCATATCCATCCCCGCAATTATAATAGTAGCCAAATCCACCATCAACTACCATCATTGTTTCTGTGTTTACTTTTTTCATGACTTTTCCTCCATGAACTAAACCGTGTTCTGTAAATCAATTGAGTAAACCAGGGTTTCTAATTGATATATTGAGCCGACTTTTGGAGATGATACTTATCGTACCTTTGTCTCCAATTACAACATAGGTGAATCTCTAGCCATCTTATCTTCCTCCAAGTTTTCATTGAAAACCAAAAATACTACTTTTAGAAATCCATTTGAGATATCTTTTTATAAAACTTTTTGGATATTTATTTAAAGAACCTTATTCACCGAATCAACATTACTAAAAGAACGTAATTTTGTAAAAATCACTCCTTTCTTTTTTTAACCTCCTACTATTCCTCATATATTTTTCGATTGCAATTTCACTGATCTTATTACATTGTATTTTAATCAATTTCTAATTTTTTTACATTTTCTGTATTTACCATATAATAAAGAAAATGTAAAAGATTTCAATTTAATTCACTATAAAAATTTGGGGCAACTAGTTTGGTTTTTTGATAGAATAATCATAAGTCAAACAATCACTAGTTATATTTTTCCGCGTATGTGTTATTAGGTGGATTAAATTATTGACACATCACTAAGAGATATCATTTTTCAACATTATCAACAAGAAGATTAATAACCACCTTTAACTTTACTTTAGCATATCATGGTCAATATAGTAAATCAATTAATATTCTATTTTTTCAAACAGAGTATATATAAGTGTCTATTTTAATTTGATTTCTAATTAAATATGCTTGCTCAAATAAAAAACCACTGAACTCAAAGTTCAATGGTTTTATCCGCTTATCTCTTACTGTTCCAAGCGGTCCAGTGCTCCTAAAAGATAAATGACTCCTCCACATAAAAAGAAGAAAGAAATAATATAGGAAGCAAAAATGCTGGCTCCTAGTGGGTGGGTATAGAGAACAAATCCCAAAATCAGTCCTAAGATAGAAAGGACGGTGAAACTATTCCCCAAACCTCGCAGTGCTTGGCGTAAACGCAGTGCCCGAAAAAGTCCAACTCCCGATGCCACTAAAATCATCACCGCAATCAGTTGTGGTACGACAATTGGCAAAATCCGATAACCCGCTGTCACCAAGAAGATTGCAAAGAGCACGGATAAGATACTCCAAATTAGATGCCAGATATTGCGGTAACCAGCTGGCATGCTTAAGTAGCGAATCAAGCTAGAAACGGATCCGATAAAGATGGACAAGGCAATGACCCATGAAATGGCAGCCAAATTAGCCAATGGGTTCAAAAAGAGGTAAATCGCAAAGAAGACATAGGCTGCTCCTGCGATGACTGATAATAGTTTTCCTAGATGTTGCATGTAATTCTCCTGCAGGGTCGCCCCTTTTCTTTGTTTATACGGTTAGGAGGCTGGTTCCTTGAACACGAAGTCCTAAAATATTTTAGTAACACTGCCTGATAGGACGCATTGCTTATGCTACCGTGACTCTAACTCACTCAAGTATTCGTAACGCTCGTATTTTTCAAGCAGAGACTCGTTGGTCTCATCCAATTCCTTTTGTAAGGCAGCAAGTTTTCCGAAGTCGGAGCCGTTGGCGACCATTTCTTCTTCGATTTCTGCCACGCGAAGCTCAAGCGCCTCGATATCGCTCTCAATGGTATTCCATTCTTTTTGCTCATGGTAACTCATGCGCTTGCGTTCCGGTTTTTCACGTTCCGGTTTGCTAGTCTTGTCCTTCACCCGTTTAGCTTTTTCTGCTTGGTCTGCCTCATAAGCTTTTTCATCTAGGTAATCGGTGTAGTTACCAAAGAAGGTCCGAATGGTTCCATTTTCAAAAGCCAAAATCTTGTTGGCTACCTTATCCAAGAAATATCGGTCGTGACTGACCGTAATGACTGGCCCTGCAAAGCCAGCTAAGAAGCTTTCTAAAACCGTTAAGGTGGCAATATCCAAGTCGTTGGTCGGCTCGTCCAAGAGAAGAACATTTGGTTTTTCAATCAAGAGTTTCAAGAGATAAAGACGTTTTTTCTCTCCTCCAGAAAGTTTACCAATCACGGTTCCGTGCATGGAACGTGGGAAAAGAAATTGCTCTAATAAATCCGCAATTGATGTCGTTCCCACCGTCGTTTTGACTTCTTCCGCCACCTCTTGCAAGTAATTGATCACGCGTTTTGACTCATCCAATCCTTCCACATTTTGTGAGAAGTAAGCAATCCGAACAGTTTCCCCAATCACGACTTGACCCGACTGCGGTTGGATCAAGCCTACAATCAAATTCAACAGCGTCGACTTGCCGACACCGTTGTCTCCGACAATCCCAATCCGATCCTTGTTTTGGACTAAAAGATTAAAATCATGTAAGAGCAAACGGTCTCCATAACCGAAAGACACATCCTCAAATTGGATAACCTTCTTCCCGATACGGCTAGTCTCAAACTGCATCTCCAAATCGACATCGGTCGTCCCACCAGCCAGGTCTGCTTTTAAATCATGGAAACGGTTGATACGGGCTTGCTGCTTGGTCGCCCGCGCTTGCGGTTGACGACGCATCCATGAAAGCTCCTGCTTATAGAGTTGCTCTTTCTTATGACGCAAGGCCGCATCGCGCTCGTCCTGCTCCGCCTTGAGACGCACATAATCCTGATAATTCCCTTGGTACTCGGTCAACCCACCGCGATCCAACTCAAAAATTCGAGTAGACACCGCATCCAAAAAGTAACGGTCGTGGGTAATAAAAAGCACCGTTCGCTTAGAGTTTTTCAAGAAATGAGTTAGCCACTCAATGGCCTCAATATCCAAGTGGTTGGTTGGCTCGTCCAGGAGTAACAAGTCCGCATCGCCTAAGAGGACCTGCGCCAGTTGCACACGCCGGCGTAATCCACCAGACAAACTGCCCACAGGACGCGTCAAATCCTCAAGCCCCAACTTAGACAGAACGGTTTTAACTTGACTTTCAATCTCCCAGGCATGGAGGGAGTCCATCTCCCCCATCACCTTCTCCAAGCGCCCTTGTTGACTTTCCTCATAAGCCCCCATAATGGACTCATACTCACGAATCAGCTGCATCTCCCGCAAATCGCTGGACAGAACCGTATCCAGAATCGACTTGTCATCGTCAAAGCTAGGTTCCTGAGTCAGATAGGCCATCTTGTACTGGGCACGCGCGCTAAAGGGACTCACATCCCCATCAAAGCCCGACACGCCAGACAGCACATCGAGCAGGGTCGTCTTCCCCGTCCCATTGACCCCAATCAGCCCAATCCGATCCAGGTCGTGAATCATAAAAGAAATATTCTGGAAAACCGTCTTATCGCCGACCGATTTAGTCAGATTTTCCACTATAAAATCATTCATTCTCTTCTTTCCTTATAAAGTCCATAATGGCCTCCCGATTATTTGGGAGAGCGCCGTCTACAATCGCTTCTTCCACTTGATTTAAAACCGCGCCAAGTCCGGGGCCAGGCTGAAAACCATATTCCTTAATCAAAATCCCGCCGTTGATGGCAACTTCTTGTTTATCATGAATGGCCAGGCTATCATAGAGTTCCGTCACCTCACCAGCTTTAGACTCCAGTCCCATCCCCTGTCGAAGGTACTCCACTTGAAGCTGGGTATCCAAGTCATAACGATACACTTCCCGTCGGTTGAGAAGACGTGTCTCTCGAATCTGGGCTATGTCCACCATGGCTTCCACTTTTTTCTGAAAATCGTTGGATGTTTTCCATCTTTTCAAAAAGCCTTTGACAGTATGGACCCCAAGCTCTAACAAGAGAGCCGCCCAAGCTTGTTCGGAAGATTGGAATTGGAAGCCATCTGCTAGTATTTGTGTCAACTCTTGTAGAGCCTTGCTTTGCCCCTGCATTTCTGGAAGATAGTCGCTAGCTCCTGATGCAGCTAGACTCGAGAGGCCACGCTTCCAAGCGGGTGCTAAAAGCAATTTATCAAATTCGATAAAGATACGCTCAACCGAAATTTTTTCTAGGAGCGGTGCGCAATCCTGCATGGCTTGGGCTGTGTCTGTTTCCAAATCAAAATCCAGACTAGCTTGAAAACGGAACCCCCGCATAATCCGAAGGGCGTCTTCATTAAAGCGCTCAGAGGCTTGTCCCACTGCACGCAAAAGACGGCTATCCAAATCCTCCAGACCATGGAAGAGATCGATAATCTCCCCCGTTTCATTCAGGGCAAAGGCATTGATGGTAAAGTCTCGACGTTTGAGATCTTCTTCGAGAGAGCGTACGAAGGTCACTTGACTGGGACGACGATAGTCAACATAGACGTCCTCCGTCCGAAAGGTCGTGACTTCGTATTCCCCTTCGTTTTCCAGCACCAAAACCGTTCCGTGTTCAATCCCCACGTCCACGGTGCGTTCAAAGATCTGCTTGGTTTCTTCTGGATAAGAAGAGGAAGCAATATCCACATCATGAATGGGACGATCAAGCAGGGCATCGCGGACAGAGCCACCGACAAAGTAGGCTTCAAAACCTGCTGCTTTTATTTTCTCTAAAATAGGTAAAGCCTCCTGAAACTCAGAAGGCAGGTTGGTCAATTTCATAGCAACTGTTCCAATCCATATACAAGTTGGTCGCGTTTCACCACTTCTTTAATGGCCAAGTTGACACCCGTCATAAAGGAAGTCCGGTCATAAGAATCATGACGCAGGGTCAAGCCTTCTCCTTGGCTACCAAAGATTACTTCTTGGTGAGCCACTAAACCTGGTAAACGTACCGAATGAATCCGCATACCATCAAAGTCTGCACCACGAGCACCAGGAATAGATTCTTCTTCGTCTGCAGCGCCTTGCGTTTGAGCAGGACGGACTTCCGAAATCAGTTCAGCGGTTTTGACAGCCGTACCACTTGGGGCATCTTTTTTCTGATCGTGATGGAGTTCAATGATTTCCACATTTGGGAAATATTTAGCGGCGGTCTGAGCAAACTGCATGAGCAAAATCGCTCCAATGGCGAAGTTTGGTGCAATCAAGCCTCCTAAAGACTTGCGGCTCGAGAGGTCCCTTAACTCCTCGATTTGCGCGGGAGTAAATCCAGTGGTTCCAACAACTGGCGCCCAGCCCTGTTCCAAGGCAAAACGGGTATTCTCATAAGCCACGCTAGGCACGGTAAAGTCTACCCAGACTTGGGCGTCCAGTTCTGCTAGATCGGACTTTTCCTGAAAGACAGGAACACCAGCCACTTCTGTTTCAGCAGCAAAGGGATCCAAGAGACCAACCAATTCCAGTTCAGGATCTTCTGTGACCATTTTGTAGGCTGCTTGGCCCATTTTTCCTTTGAATCCTGCGATGATTACTTTTATAGACATGCGTTCTCCTTATAATGAAAGCCGGCAAGCCGGCTTTGTGTCTTAGTCAACGATTGGCGTGTATCCGACAGCGATGGCTCCTGCTCCTAGGTGAGTTCCGACGACGCCTCCCAGTGGGATGATGTCGATGGATTCAGTCACGCCATTTTCAATCATTTGTTGCTTGGTGGCTACGGCTTTGTCCTTGGCGTCTGCTTCCAAAATGAAGTAGCGGTAGGCTCCGTCCGCGGTGTTTGCTGCAACGGTTTCTAGCAAGCGTTTGGTTGCTTTCTTCTCTGTCCGTACTTTTTCGTAAACTTCGATGATTCCTTGTTTATTGAAGTAAAGAATCGGTTTGATGGACAGGAGATTCCCCAGAATGGCCGCACCATTTGAAAGGCGTCCCCCTTTGACCAAGTGGTTGAGGTCGTCTACTAAGATATAGGCAGAAGTCCCATCGATTTCCGCTTGGGTGCGTTTGACGATATCCATAAAGTCCACACCTTCAGCGGCCCATCTGAGAGCATTTTCCACCATGAATCCCATAGGCGCTGAAGTGATTTTTGAATCTGGGAAAGCGACAATGAGGCCGGGTACTTCTTCTTTTAGGTACTGGATGTTTTGGTAGAAACCAGAAATACCGCTTGATAAGAAAATACCGATGGCGTGGGTATAGCCTTTTTCTGGTAGCGAATGCAAGATATCCTCTAACTCCGCCACAGATGGTTGGCTGGTTTTTGGCAATTCCTTGGAGGCTTCCATCTTTTGGTAAAACTCGGTTGCGGTCAGATTCTTGCCTTCCACATAGGTCTCCCCATCAATCCAAATGGGAATATCTAAAACATACAGGTCTTCCGTCTCTGGACGGCCCTGAGTCCAGTTGACAGAAGAGTCAGTGATTACAGCTAATTTCATGAATAATTAAAATCCTAAGGCCTTTCTACATTCTCTGCGTATTCTTCAAGCGCAATGCCTGGTTCATCGAGAGCAATTTCAGTCACTTCATAGGTCAAACGACGAAGCATATCCATACATGGTTCTTGGAGTTCCATCATTTCTGCTTCTGTCAAAGTTTCATTTTCACCCAAGACACGGTTCAAAATATGGCTGACTTGCATGATGCGTCCACTAACCACGTTGGTAGCCATCACGACCATAAAGTCAAGTGTCACGCTGACAATGGTCCGTTGGTCTTCTGGACGGCGGTCCACAATATCTGTTTTCCCAACAACCTTTGTTGTTGGCGCGCCATTGACTTCTTCCCACTGGAAGTTACGTGCGTCATAGTGAAACTGACTCACATATTCTTTTTCACGATATAATTCCATCATCTTCTCCAAGTTCTCTAAACTAATTAATAAGTATTATTTTAACACAAGTAGGTCGATTTTTCAAAAATCCACCTGGGATATTTTGAAGTTAAAAAGTATGGCCTCAAGCCAGAAAAACCAAAGCTTTTTGAGGAAGGGGAAGAAAGGAGTCTGAGATTTTTCCCACACTCCTTTTTGTTGCTGTTTAAGAAATGATTTCAAGATGCAACCAGCTCACTCCTCGAATCCATTCTGTCTAGCTAAATCTTTAAACCAGATGCCAGATTCTTTCAGCCGTCGTTCCTGACTTTCTAAGTCTAGCTCCACCAAACCATATCGGTTTTTATAGCCATTGAGCCAGGACCAACAATCGATAAAGGTCCAGACAAAGTAGCCCTGGCACGGCGCCCCATCTTCAATAGCATGGTGGAGGTCTTTTAGATGATCTTTGATAAAGTCAATCCGGTAGGTATCTTGAATCCGTCCTTCCACACGAAAACGTCCTTCATTTTCTACACCCATTCCGTTTTCCATCAAAAACCAGGGAATAGAACCGTAGTCTGTCTGGAGGTTCATAGCCAAATCATAAAGCCCTTGAGGATAAATTTCCCAACCGCGATAGGGATTGACTTTTTTCCCTGGCATGTCATAGGGCTCATAATAGCGCTCTGGCATCCAGGGACTATCTGGATGTGGGGCATAGCGAGGCGCTGCCACACGGAGCGGTTGGTAGTAATTGATGCCCAAAAAGTCAACGGTGTTGGCCGCAAGAATTTCCATGTCTGACTCAAGGTGGGCCAAAAATCCTTCCCCTCCTGCAGGCAAGAGGCCATCCTGCCTTAAGAGCGCAACCAATTCTTCTGGATACGTCCCAAGCACGGATGGATCCAAGAAGGAACGGGCTTGAAAAAGACCGGCAATCGTTGCGGCTTTCACATCCGCTGGATGAGAGGACCGAGGATAGGCAGGTGTCAGATTGAGGACAATGCCAATTTGAGCCTCTGGATTAAGTTGGTGACAGGCCTGGATCGCCAGGGCCGACGCTAGTTGCGTATGGAAGGCAACAGCCACTGCTCCCTTGGGATCGACTTGGCGCGGATAATGAGCATCATGGAAATAGCCGAACTCCACCGGAACAATGGGTTCGTTGAAGGTCAACCAGTAATCCACGTCTGAGCCAAAGGTCTCGAAACAAAAGCGGGCATAGCGCTCGTAGGCAAGAACTGTTTGACGTGCCTTCCACCCCTCAAAACGCTGCTGCAAAGAAGCTGGTAAATCAAAATGGTAGAGATTAACAAAGAGGGTCAAGCCGAGTGCTTTTACTTTCTTGAAAACCTTTTTGTAAAAAGCAACTCCTTCCGGATTGACGGCGCCGTCTCCCTCAGGAAAAATGCGAGACCACTGAATAGAAGTCCGAAAGGCCGTTTGGCCGGTCGCAAGAAGGAGCTCCAAATCGCTCTCCCAATTTTGGTAAAACGTCGAGGTTGTCTCGGGACTTTCACGGAAACGGTTGGGCTCGATTTGGTACCAATAGTCCCAGACATTGTCCCCTTTGCCGTCGTGGGGCAGCCGCCCTTCGGTTTGTGGGCCAGAGGTCGAGCTCCCCCAGAGAAAGCCCGGTGGAAAGGTATAGCGGGTCATAAGGAATTCCTTTCTAGCTGTTTGCGGTATGCTTTTGGAGATTTTCCTGTGAATTTTCGAAAGACCTTGTAGAAATAACCGACGTTGGAAAAGCCAACAGCATAGCAAATCCCCTCGATGCTCTCCTTGCTATTAAGGAGGAGGTGGCCTGCGATTTGGATCCGCTTTTTGTTGAGGAGTTCCGAAAAGCTGGCGCCGGTCTCTCGTTTGATCAATTGTCCCAGATAAACGGGGTTAATGTAGAGCCGTTCGGAGACGTCTTTGATGGTCAAGTCTCTTTGGTAATCGTTCTCAATCATGTCCAGAACCTTCTGAACATGGTCACTGAGTTGGTAATGGTCTATGAATTGGTCCAGTTCATCTTGGAGCACGGCCATGAGTTGGTCCAGTGTCGTGCTCTTCTCCATGTCACTAACGACAGCTGAGATGGCGTCTGCATCCATGACATCAAAGAGATGGTAAATGTCCATCATGAGCTGAATGATCAGGTGTTTGGTTGCTCCGACATCAGGCGTGTGACTGCGTAAACGTTTTTTAAAAGCAGGGAGTTCCTGCATGATTTCCTGAACCTGGCCTTTTCGGACCAGTTGATAGAGAGAATGATAATATTCAAAAGCAGAAGGGCTGTTGGCCTTGATCTGCCCATAAAAGAGCATCTTCTCCAGATTCTTTTTATAGAGCTCCAAGCTTTGAGGGTAAGGATTTCGAAGTTGCATGGTATAGGCGGTCTGTTTGGGTTCCTCCATGAGAATAAGGTGGAGGTGTTGGCCCAAGACCTGGACACTTGCGGTCGCAAATCCTTCCACCTCTTGGCTAGCACCAATCCAGACTTCTTTTTTCTCCCGAAGAAAGTCTCGCCAGGCTTCCTCACTGCCATTTTCCAGTAAAAGGTCTTGTCGGGCTTGCGGCTGCGAAAGGACATCTGATGCGACGGTATCCAGTTGCCGCTTCTCCTTCTCAATCCGTTCTAGGATCGCCATTAGTTCGTCCTTGTTGACCGGCTTTAGCAGATAATCCACTACCTGCAAGCTCATAGCAGACTTAACATAATCAAATTCTCGGTAACCTGATAAAACGATGTAGGAGGCTTGGGGACAAGAATCTTTCATTTGCTCAATCATATCCAAACCAGTCATACCCGGCATGGAAACATCGGTGATGACAATATCGACGGGATGGGTCGCAACGAAATCTAAGGCTTCTTGAGCAGAATAAGCTCCCAGTGCGACCTCCATTCCCAACTTCTCAAAAGGAATTAATTTCTTCAAACCTTGGACAATCATATATTCATCATCCACTAGTAGTACCTGCAGCATGACTCCTCCTTTCTGGGCCTTCATCTGAGATTAAAAGACGGTAAATCACTCCCTGCCCTTCTTTGGACTCAACCTCCATGTGATAACGGTCCTTAAAAAATAAGAGCAGGCGTTCATGGACATTGCGAATGCCAATAGAGCTCGCACCTTCTTGTTTGACCAAGCGTCGCTGACTGAATAGCTGACGCAGTTCCTCCAATTTCTCTGGACTCAAGCCATGACCATTGTCTTTTATAATAATTTCGACCTTTGTCCCACGTCTTCTAGCCTTAACCGACAAGGCATTATCCGTCTTTTGATGGTCGATGCCGTGGACAAAATAATTTTCGACCAAAGGCTGAATCGAAAACTTTGGAAGGACGAAATGACCTAACCCCTCCTCAATCTGATAGCCATAAGCAACCCTATGAGGATAACGCATCATACACAAATAAGAGTACTTGCGACAAAATTCAAACTCTTGTTCCAGTCGCGTCTGCCCTTCATCGGAGATATTATTCCGAAAGAGACTTGCAAACTCATAAATAAGGGTCGCTAGTTCCTCCTGGTCTTCCAAGACGGCATACATGCGAATGAATTCCAAGGTATTGTAAAGGAAATGGGGATTAATTTGAGCCTGTAAAGCCCGCATCTGGGCATCCTTCTGATTTAGTTCCAATTCATAGTTCTCTCGCAGTTGTTTCTCCAGGCTATCCAACATGCGGTTGGTATTTCGACTGATTACGGAAAGCTCCCCCACCTTTTGACGGGTTTCAATGCGCAAATCAGATTGTCCGGCCCCAATCTCTTGAATCCGCTCCACAATATCTGCCACCTGGCGCTGGTAGCGACCAAATACCTTACGAAGGAGTAGATAGAGTCCAAGTGACAAGATCAAGCCAATCAAGAAAATCAAAAACGTCCATCGGAGACTTTTCTCTAAGAGCTTGGTCTCTGAATAGGCCACCTTGATCTGGTAATCGTGGACCGACCGTCCCTCAAACCCTTGTGCCAGACTGTCTTTTCCAGATTGGTTGATGGCAAATAAGGTCTGATCATAGGGACTGGTAACCGTAATAGCTAAGGGCAAATCCGCTGACAAGGTCTGGATCGCCGACTGCAAGAGCTTTTCATTTATGGTGACGAACACTGTTCCGATGACTTGCCCATTGTTGCTGTCGTAAACGGTCACCGGGACCGTCCCCTTACCCGCATGAAAAGAAGCCGCCGCCACTTTCCTGCCTGAACGCTGGTCCCGTGTCGAAACATAGATATCTTGGTAATCGTTAAGGGCGATGGCAATCCCGTCCACAAAGTCATACTGGCGATAGAGATCGTCAATATTGGCGTGGAGGGACAGGGAAATAACGTCGGACAAGGGGTGATTGAGTCGCCAAGAGGCGTATTGGGAAGGCGTCAGGGAGAAAAATTTGTAAATCCCCTCCAACTTGGCCGGATTGTCGGTCAGGCTGGCCGCCATCAGCTGGCTGGTCTGCGTGGCGTACTCGACCACGTCCTGCGTCCGCACCAAGACCATGCGTGCCACCCGCTCGGCCTCAGACCGTTGCTGGGTCCAAATTCCATAAGAAATAAAAAGCGCGACCAGAGAGAGAACCGCAACCACCGCCCAGGCGTAGAGTCTGAGCAGGGCATCCAGCCAAAAGCCCTTCCTAGTCATGTTGGACGTCCTCCGCGAGCCATGTCAGGTCTGGCTTGAGGCAATCGTGGATAAAGCGCAGGCTAAGACCCGCAGCGAGAAAGAATCCAAAAGCAGGGATCCACCGCGAGAGCAGGCCTAGGAGAATGAGACCCAGAAAGAGGCGGAGATTGCGTGTGATCGAAAGAAAGCTGGCAATAAAAGACAGCTTGAGTCCCGTTAAAAAGCTGAAGGAATAAGTGGTTTGTAATTGCAACCAGTGCAGGTAAAGAGTCAAGGGAAGAACCAAGAAGAGTCCGTTGATCAGCGTGACAGAGACCCCGAGAAAACTAGCTGGCGCTTGTACCAAAAGGAAGAGTCCATACAATAAGAGCAAGAACCAGCTGGCTAGAAAAAGCGTCACGAGGTTGCTAGAGATAAAGCTTTCTTTATAAGACTGCCATAAATCTTTCCAACGAATGCTGGCGTGGTCACTCCCATGTTCTGCGATGGCTGACAGGATGGTCGCGGACGCCGGTCCCAAACCAAAAACGAGTCCTCCAATCAATACCAAGCCCCAGAAATAAAGCGACAGTTTAAGGTAAAGAAAAACCTGGTTCATTAAGAGTTCAATCAATCGTCCCATGTGCCCTCCTCATCGTTCGATTGCGTCTATTGCCTATGTATGAAAGTCAGCTGTGTAGCAAGCTGAATCACGAACCTCAATAAGGTTTGATCACTCCAATCTGATTCCACCTCGCCTCAAGTGTCCAAAGTGTCCCATGCACCTAGGGACCTCAAATATTATAGGTTCCGTTCTAGCATTGCTGAACAACTACTCCATTTTTATTATAGGTTAATATAAGAATATCCGTAAACCTATTGTACCATATTCTGCCCTCCGTGAACAGAAAAAAAGGAGAAAGACCAAGGTTCAAATGACCTTGGTCTTCAAATTGGGGGTACCGTTATTTTTTAGATGCTAAGAATTCATCGTATTGTTTTTGTAATTCTTTCATGACTTTGTCATAAGCACCTTCAGATTTAAGTTTTTCCAAGAGTTTTGGAACCTCAACATCTGGATCGACCGTACCAGTGTTGATAGCAGATGCATATTGGTCCATGGTATTTTGAACCGCAGTCACTTCTGCTTTCACTGGTTCGATATTGAAGTTGAATCCAAGAGCAGGTGATTCTTCTGCTTCCTTGAGGATCTTCTTAGATTCTTCGATCTGTTGGTCGGTTACATTTTCATTGATGTAAAGAATCCAGTTATTACCAGTGTTCCAACCTGACATGTGGGTGTTTCCGTTGTAGCCTTCCAAGACTTTCACACGGTTTTCGGTTCCTTTGATCTTTTCAAAGTTGGTTCCTTCCGGACCATAAACCAAGCCATTGAGCAACTCTGGATTGGTATTGAGCAGGGTCAATACTTCCATGGCTTTTTCTTTCTTCTTAGAGTTGTTGGCAATAACGAAGTTAGCTACTTGAGTGGTTTGGTTTTTCTTGATGTTGTCGGTCAATGGATTGATAGTAATCTTGCGGTTGGCAACACGTGAAAGGAGACTGTCTCCATAGTCAGCAGGTCCGACGGTTTCTTCACGAACGAACCAGGTATCGGTTTGCATATCGTAAGAGGTATCACTGGTTGCGACATCTTTTGGAATGTAGCCTGCTTCGTAATATTTGTGAAGAGTCCGCAAATGTTCTTGGAAACGTTCGATTTCATAACGGTTGACAATCTTGGTCTTGTCACCTTTCAAGTCGATAACAAATGGAAGCGTATTGGCCATTGGATAGTCAAAGTTTTCAGAAGGAATGAAGCCTTTGTTAATGGCAAATGGGGTGGTTTCTGGAGCCTTTTCCTTGATGGCTTTGAGCACTGGTTCCAAGGCTTCATAAGAATTGATGCCTGCCGTATCAATGCCATATTTTTCAACCAAGGGACCATTGAAGGCAAAGTTTTGAGAAGAAGCTACGTTCGCATTAACTGGCACCGCATAGATTTTGCCATTAACCGTATTCCCCTTAATATAGGCCGGGTCAAGACTGTCGTAAAGGGCTTTCCCTTCTTTTTTATAAAGATCTGTCAGATCTGCATAAGCTCCTTTTTGCGCATTGATGACATAGTTTTGCGCAAAGGCAATGTCATATTCTTCACCGGATTGGGTCATGACAGCCATTTTCTTTTCATAGTCCCCCCAACCGATATATTGAATATCTAATTTGACACCTGTCTTGTCTTTAATAATCTTATTGGCATTTTCCAACAAGGTATCCAGATTTTCTGGTTTGTCACCAATTTGGTACATGAGAAGGGTATCTTCATCTTTTGCAGAAGACTTCCCTTTATCTCCTTGCAAACTTGAGCAAGCAGCCAATCCAGTTAAGGCCAAAGCCCCAGCTGAAAGACAAGCAATTTTCTGCCATTTTTTCATAAGGATTCTCCTTTATAATGTATTTACAAATTTATGATAGGATGGACATCTCCAAACCCATACAAGGATATTGATGGATGTGTCCATCCAAGTTCTGACAAGACTTCTTAAGCCTTAGCTCAAAGAAGATAGCAAGCGTACTTCTTTGAACCACTTATCTTCATGCCACTCCTACTCCTTCACGCCACCGATTGTCAAACCTTTGACAAAGTAGCGTTGGAAGAAAGGATAGAGACAGGCAATCGGCAAGGTTGCGACAACAACCATGGCCATACGAGCCGATTCTTTAGGAAGGTTCTGAGCCAATCCAGCTGTTTGAGTCGCAGCCCCAGCTGATTTTGCCAAGAATTCCATATTTTGCTGGATTTTCACCAACATATATTGGAGGGGAACCAGGTTGTCGCTCTTGATATAGAGCATGGCATTAAACCAGTCGTTCCAATAAGCCAAGGCGGTAAAGAGACCAATGGTCGCAATTCCTGGTAAAACAAGTGGTAAACAAATTTGGAAAAAGATCCGAGCTTCACTGGCTCCATCAATCCGTGCCGACTCGATAATGGATTCAGAAATGGTCCGCTTGATGAAGGTCCGCATCACGATGATGTTAAAAGGACTAAGCATGAGCGGAAGGATTAAAGCAAGCACCGTATCCCCCAGTCCCAGCAGGGAGGTCATGACAATGTAGGTCGGAACCATCCCTGCTGAGAAAAGCATGGAGAACAATGCAAACAAGGTAAAGAAACGACGATACTTAAAGGTTGAACGCGAGATAGCGTAGGCATAGGTCGTCGTCATAAAGACATTGGTCAGCGTTCCCACAATGGTAATAAAGAAGGTGATAAAGAGCGACTGGAGAATCGGTCCTTGCAACTTCTGTAGGAATTCGTAACCCGCGCTGGAAAATTGCTTGGGCCAGAATTGGAACCCGTCGACAATCAAACGACTTTCATCCGTCACCGAAATAGCGATGATAAAGAAGAAAGGCAAGATACAAGAGAAAGCTAGTAACGCTACCACAATGTTAAAGAAGAAATCGGCTCTCTTGGAGAAGGAATGGATACTAGCGTTTGAAATCACTTCTTTTTTCTTCATACTTCCTCCCTCCTAGAACAAGGCTGAGTCTTTATCGAACCGGCGCACAATCAAATTGGAAACCACCACCAAGATACAGCCAACAATGGATTGATAAAGCCCTGCAGCTGCTGACATGGAAATATCCCCTGTCGACGCTAACCCATTATAAATATAGGTATCCAGCACAGCGGTCACGCTATGAAGCGGTCCAGAATTACGTGGAATCAAGTAAAAGAGACCAAAGTCAGCCCGGAAGATATTTCCGACCGCAAGAATGGTCAAGACTGTAATCAAGGGCACCAACTGCGGAATGGTAATATGCCGAATCCGCTGCCACTTGGTCGCTCCATCCACCGTCGCCGCTTCGTAGAAGGTTGGGTCAATCCCCATGATGCTGGCATAGTAGATAATGGAGTTGTAACCAATTCCCTTCCAAATTCCTATAAAGAGCAGAAAGGCTGGCCAGAAGGTCGGCGTTGTAAACCAATTGACGGGGTTCAGTCCTATGCTCTCCAAGCTGTGGTTGATAATCCCCTTGTCTGGACTTAAAAAAGCATAGACAAAGAAGGAAATAATGACCCAGCTAATGAAATACGGAAAGAGCATAAGAGTTTGATAGATTTTGACCAAACGACGCGAACGCAATTCCGAAAAGATAATGGCCACTCCGACTGAGGCCATGAGCCCAAAAATAATAAAGGCCACATTGTAGAGAATAGTGTTGCGAGTAATGACAAAAGCGTCCTTGGAATTAAAGAGAAACTTAAAATTATCCAAGCCCACCCAGTCGCTCTTGATCAGCGAATCGATAAAGCCATTCGGCGTCAGGCGGTAGTTCTTAAATGCCACCACATTTCCTAAAACAGGAATGTAAAACATCAAGATTAACCAGAGCGCCCCCGGCAAAACCATGAGGAGAAACATGGCGTTTTCCCTCAATTTTTTTAAAACTTTCTTCACGGGAATCCCCCTTCCCATCTAATAACTTACCTATATTCTATATCAATTCCACTTCCTATATTAAGACTAAATTAAAGAAAAAATTCCACAAATTCAAGAAATGTGGAATCTTAACACTTACGTCGTATAAAGGGTCGATGCAGTAGCAATCAGCTGCCATTGATTGGCTGACGTAGCCCCCTCCCCCATAAAGTCGTTGAACAGTAAGACCTCTTCTTCCAACTCCTCTATGCGGTCGATTTCCCCTCGGCCGTAGGCCAAAAGCCGCTGGCGAGCCCGTTTGACCCGCTGCAGGAGACCGCCAATCCGCAAATCCATGGTATCCAAACCGAAGACCTTGTTTTCGCTTAGCCACTGTTTGCTGAAACTTTCATAAAAGGATTCAATGCTGCCAATCAATTCCGCACACAGGGAAGCATATGTGTCGGCCAAGGCCTTCAACTGGTCGGAGGCATACGCCGACCGAATTTCTCCTGCCAAGTCCGTCTTCAGACTTAATACCACCGCTAGTCTTCTTTGGCTTTCAAAGAGGTAGGACCATCCAGACAGACGCGGGAGGGCTTCTTCTATAGCAAGCGCATCTTGACGGAATTTTTCCCCCGACACCCCTTCCGGAATATGCCGATCCAGAAGCGGACAGAGAATGTCTTGGTAGAAAAGATAGCGACTAGGGTTGTTGCCAGACTGATTCTGGGGGCGACCTGGATAGTCGTCTAGCCGATCAATCAGGAGGAAATCCATAAGAGCCACCCCCGTTACCGATTGGAAGTTGGCTCCTAGGTGGTCCAGCTGGTTGCGGTAGGCTAGCTCTGCCCAGACCTGTAGACTGGGCAGAATAGAAAACTGCGAGGCCTCACCGCCATTGTCTCCCCAACCGGTCACGACGACCTCTCGCGTACCCTGAGCCCGCAGAGCCTGATTGGCCGCCAGGGAAATGCGACGACTAAAGCCGTTGTGGGGCGTAAAGCCCGTCCACTTCCAGGCCCCGCTGGCGAAGATAACATCATCGGACAGCTGCGCGTGGTGGCGGAGGTTGCGCTCATAGCTAGCTGTATCCGTCTGATAGTAGTCCCAGTAAATCATGGTCACGCGCTGCTTGAGCGCCTCTACTCTCGCCGCCACTTCCTCGCTCATGACCAATTCGCTGTCAAAATGTCCGGTCGGCGCAAGCAATTTGAAGAACATGTCACTCCACATTTGGCAGTGAAAACCATGACGATCCGCTCTGTCCAAGACCATCTCCAAATGCTGGCACATAATGAGGGCGCGATCCTGGACGCCGTTCTGATGCAAGTAATTCCCCAGTCCTAAAAGATAGGCTTCGTCCATGCCAATATTGAGGATCCGCGTCTCAAGCCCACTAAAGAAATCAAAAATCTGCTCGATCAAACGATCCGTCCCTTCTGCGCCCACCAAAAGAATATCGTCCACATCCTTGAGCGCTTGCACGTCCTTTACCTGCCAACGCAAGAAAGAATGCAGATGAGCCAAGGTCTGAATACAGGGCACAAAGTCCAT
>Cebus_capucinus_imitator_PRJNA485217_SSR118__coassemble_341_pt1 | contig 18712 bp, 18 predicted proteins | sample Cebus_capucinus_imitator_PRJNA485217_SSR118__metabat2_low_PE_001 | metagenome-assembled genome bin Cebus_capucinus_imitator_PRJNA485217_SSR118
TCTTGTATACCTGTATTGAGTTTATGGACAAGCTTGTTTTTATCTTGCATGTATGAACTAGACAAGTAAACAACCTATAGGTTTTACCCAGGCATCCTAGTCACCCTGCAGGCTTGCGCACTCCAAATAGACAGGGATGTCTGTTTGGAACAGAAAGCTCTTTCTCTTGTCTGTCTTGACTCTCTAGGTTTCGTGTTATCTGTTTAGTATTGTTTGTTTCCGGCGTTTCTTTTAATACCTTACTTTCCATATTAATGATCTAAAATCAAAATACAAAAAAAGAAAAGTGAGTTATAAAAAGGGCAGACTCACTTTTCCTAGTTAATAATAGCATATATTTTCTGTATAGACAAGTATGTTTTAAAATTTTCTTTAACAAACATTAATAAACTTTAACATTTTCCAACATTTTCCAACAAAAACGACTTTTTTGTCTAATTTTTCGGAGAATATTGTCCGGTTTGAATCCAAGTCAAAGAGGTAGCCTCCTCACCGACTCGTTCCGCTTCAGTCCTCTATGCAGGGGCGTCACATTCCGTCAACTCCATTCAGGTCTCATTCCCCTTCATCGGTCACAGGGATATCCAAATAGCTCTGACTGAGGTCGATGGTCAATTGATAGTCGCTATTGTCGCGCACGGTTACCTCAAAGTCTGTTGTATAAAGGAGGACACGTAAGGTCTCACCCGCCTTCATGCGGTAGATGGTCGGTTGCAGTTCAAAGGTCACGTCCATCCATTCGTCTGGCTTAACCGCCTCAATAGTCAGCAAATCCGTGTGATTCTGTAGGTTCATGTAACCCTTGGTCACCAGGCGAGTCTCCCCTTCCACGAATGGCAACTCGGTCAGGTTGTCAAACTGGAAGAAGCGACCGTTATCCATGGAGCGGGGTGCTAAAACGGACGGATAAGGCGTATGCCGTTTGCGTTTTCCCTTGTCTAAAACCTGTACAGACAGCAAGCCCTTAGCGACGCTTGATTTAACACGGACTGTCAGACGGGCCGCCCCATTAACCCATAAATCATCCTGCAAAAGCACATCGATGGCCAGGGCCTCTACGCCAGAGGTCGCGACGCCGTCTGTATTTCTAAAATCGCTGTGCAGAGCTTTCAAGAATTCCTGGTAGTTCTTGGAGTATTTGGCGAAAAGGTCGCTCGGATAGTGGTTTGAAATGCTGATCTCTTCCGCACCAAGACGTAGGCGGCGCTTTTTGGTCCCCCCGAAGGTGGACAGCTCTTGAAAGGCTTGGGCATGACGGTTGTCTTGCCAAACGACGGTTGGGAGGCTATAGCCGTTATCAAGGCCTAATAATTTACGCGTGAGGAGCGCATTGATACTCTCACGGAAGTCAATGGACTGCCAATTGTTCATGTAAACATGGGCCCCATGGTGGAGAAAGAGCGTTTTCTCGATAGAGCTTGGGAGCGCATGGAACATTTGGTAAACGTTTTTGGGTTTGACGTTCCAGTCCTGCGTTCCGTGAGTGAAGATGACATGGGCTTTGACATTCTTGGCATGTGGCAGGTAATTGCGGTCGTGCCAGAATTGGTTGTAGTCACCGGACTCGCGATCCAAGTCTTTGCGGAGTTTAGCAACCGCGGCTTGATGTTGCACATGATGACGGAGGTGTTCCGCACCGCGAAGGGCACGTGAGTAGGTGAACTCATCCAGTGAGTCGAAGTCTTCTCCAGGATAGCCTCCGGGGCTGGTGACCAGACCATTTTCACGATAGTAGTCGTACCAAGAGGAGATACCGGCTTCGGCGATGACGACTTCCAAGCCGTCGACGCCGGTGGTCGCAAGGCCGTTGGACATGGTTCCTAAATAAGAAAGACCAGTGGTCACCACTTTACCGTTTGTCCAGTCGGCGGTGATTGTGGTTTGTCGCGTGTGGTCGGTATAGGCAGTTGCTCGTCCATTGAGCCAATCAATGACGGCTTTAAAGGCCAAGACTTGTTGGTAGGAGCCATCAGGCATCATCCCTTCTGAGTCGCGGGTTCCCAGGCCAGAGACGTAAATGGAAGCAAATCCTCGGGAGAGGAAGTAGTCGTTAAGCGTATAGGTCGGAATGTAGCCGACTTGTTCGGTTTGTGGAGTCGTCTGAGACGAAGCCTCTGTGGGTCTTGTCTCTGGTTCGCTCTTGGCTAACATCTCGTCGAGGGACGGGTCGACGACAGCTATGCGGGATGTGGGTTTGACCGCGAGCTCGGTGTTCATATGTTGTAGGGATTTGTCAGACGCTTTTCCGTTTGTGCCTTCATTGTAGGGAGAAGCGGTCATCATGACGGGCACGGATTGCGCGGTACGCGGTCGGATGACGTTGACTTTTATGATATCTTTTAAGCCATCCTTGTCACTGTCAAATGGGGTCTCAACGTAGACGGCTTGGCGGATGAGGTCATGGGTGGAGAAGGTGGCGAGGGTCTTGCCGTTGAAGGAGTGATAGTGGTTGTCGACGGGGATCAGGCCTTGAGCGACCAGACTATCGATGAGGGTGTTGCCGTCTTTGCGGCGGAGGTTAAGGAGCTGGTAAAGGTTTTCGATGAGGAGGCTTGGGTCCTCAGTCCAGCTACGGGTCTCAAAGTTGATGGGGAAGTGGCTATCGTTGCGGAATTTCTCTAGGTTGTCGAAGTCTACAAAGGGGACGAAGCCCAGGAGTTGAAAGGCGACCATGTAGAGGGTGTCTGCGGTGAGAGGGGCATCTTCGTCCTCAAAAAAGCTGGCGAGGTCTTGGTCCCAGCTGGCCAGAAGGCGCTTATAAAAGTCCATTGGATTGGGATAGGTGAAGTGGTAGCGGGCCAAGAAGGTTTTGAGGATATTTTTTGGGGTGTCCGTTGGGCGGATGTCAAAACCGAGCTCCTTTAATTCTTGGAGAATGGTTGCTTGATCTTGGGGAATGTAAGAGTAGGAATTAAAACGCATACAGGGCTCCATTTCTTTCTAAAGTGTCTTTACTTTCTTCATTATACTTGATAAAATAAGACTTGTCTAAAAAATTTTAAGGAGATTATGATTCATGGATGTTACATGGAGTTTGAAGTACCTGACTGAGTTCATCGCGACAGCCCTTCTCATCATTTTGGGAAATGGTGCGGTTGCAAACGTTGACTTGAAGGGTACAAAAGGAAACAACTCAGGTTGGTTGGTGATTGCCTTTGGTTATGGTTTTGCGGTTATGATGCCTGCATTGATGTTTGGGAACGTATCTGGAAACCACATTAACCCAGCCTTTACATTGGGATTAGCAGCAAGCGGACTCTTCCCTTGGGCACATGTCCTTCCTTACCTTGTTGCACAAGTATTTGGTGCTATGTTTGGTCAATTGGTTGTGGTTGCAGCTTACAAAAACTACTTTGAAAAAACAGAAAATCCAAATGCGATTTTGGGATCTTTCTCAACCATCTCAGCATTGGATGATGGTACGGTAGATACACGTCAAAAATCAATGATCAACGGTTTCGTCAACGAGTTTATCGGATCATTCGTCTTGTTCTTCGGAGCACTTGCCTTGACCAAGAACTTCTTTGGTGCAGAATTGGTTGGTAAATTGGTAGACCAAGGATTCGACCAAACAATGGCTGAAGCCAATGCTTCTGGATTTGTAGTAGGAAGCTTGTCTGTCGCTCACCTTGGTATTGGTTTCTTGGTTGCTGCTTTGGTCATCTCATTGGGTGGTCCTACTGGCCCAGCTTTGAACCCAGCACGTGACCTTGGTCCTCGTATGGTTCACTGGTTGCTTCCAACATCTGTTCTTGGTAAAGCAAAAGGTGATTCTAAATGGTGGTACTCTTGGGTTCCTGTTGTAGCACCAATCCTTGCGTCAGTACTGGCAGTTGCTTTGTTCAAGACGTTGTACTTGTAAAAAGATAAAGAAGAGGTTGGCCTCTGCCAGCTTCTTCTTTTCTATGTAGAAAACATAGATATATGAGTACTGCCCCAGAGCACAACCTGAGGAGAAGCAGTCTCGCATCGAAAACGAACACACATTTATTTTAGGAAATACACATTATGAAAGAAAACAATCTAGTGAAACGCCGGACCATTCTCTTTGGAATCGGTGCTCTTATCATGGGAATCTTAGTTCTATGGAACGGAGCGGATTTTGTACGTTCTGCCATTGGCTTGGTTGCTCTCTATTTCGGTTTTACCTCTTTAGCAGAGCTGTTTGGTCGATTGATTCTCCGCAATAAAGATCTACCTATTACATCGAATATCGTCAAATTCCTGGTAGCAGGATTAATCTTTGATTTTAACTATTACACTGAGATGCCAGTGAATTTGATTATCGTGCTACTAGGAATTTATCAGCTCTTTATGGGAGCAGTTTATGCCATTACCTACTGGATGTTCCGTCAGAATCAATTGGAAGGCCGTGGTCGTTTCCTCTGGGATGCCTTCTGGAGTATCGGTATCGGTTTGGGATCCATTCTGTCACCTGGAGGACTCGATGGCGAATTTATGTTCGTTATTCTTGGAATCTACCTGATTACCTTGGGGGTTTCCAATATTCGGGACGGCCTCTTCTTCGACAACGACCGAGATCGGAAACACCTTCGTCGAAAAGCGCGTGTCAGTTTACCAGTGGTTTTTGCTGCTTTTATCCCTGCCAGCAATCTGAATAAGTTAAACCAACTGATTCAAGGGGGAGAGCCCCCACTTATGCCAGCACCTGAACATGAGAAGAAAGCAGAAGGAAAGCATCGTGACTTAGAAGTCTTTATTCATACATCAGACAAGGACCTCTTCGGTGCCATCGGTCACGTTGACATCTGCTACAAGGGCCAAGTCATTTCCTTTGGTTCTTACGACCCCTTCTCAGAAACCCTCTTTGGAACCATGGGAGACGGAGTCCTCTTTAAGGTGGACCGCGACAAGTACCTCACCTTCCTCAAACAAGGGACCAGCAAAACCCTCTTTGGCTATACCTTGGCTCTGACAGATGAACAAGAAAAAGCCATCGAGGAGCGCTTGGCTGAAATCGATAGTCTGACCGTCGAGTGGGAGCCGTCCGCTGAACTCAACAAGGGAGAGCACATTTATCCATACGTGCTCAAGCACGAGCTGGGTGCCAAAACCTATAAGTTCACCGGTAGCCGTTTCAAAACCTACTTCGTTCTGTCCACCAACTGTGTCCTGCTAGCTGATTCTATTTTAGGACAAGCTGGAACCGATATCGTTTCCCCTAGAGGGGTCATCGCACCAGGCACCTACCAATCCTACCTTCAGTATGAATATGAATCTGGTAACGGACTGGTCGTGGAACAACATACTTATTAATCCACTCCGAGTAGGCGGTTGACCGCTTGCTCTTTTTTCATGCCAGCGTTTGACTCAGAGTCATCCATTGAAAGGTGAAAACAAATGTTTGATTTTGTTTTTCAATGAACAATATTGTATAGTTTTCAGGTACAAGTTGAAAATATTTTGCAAATTAGCATATAATTAATTGTCAAATGCCCAAAAATTGCTTACAATAAAAGTGCTTGGAGGAAATTATGCAATTAGATCAACTCTTGGATGGTGTGGTACCGGTTCTCCGTGTCAACAACCGCCAAATGAATATTGACTTTTATACCCAGACCTTGGGATTGACCTTATTATTAGAAGATGCCGGATTCACCACTTTAGGAGATGGTAGTAAAACAGAAAAAATTATTTTAGAAGAAACACCGGGCAACCGTGTGCGTAAGGTAGAGGGACCTAAAAAAGTAGCTGAAATTATTTTAAAAGCACCTGCTCATGAGATTCAAGCTCTCTTAGCCAGTGGCGCGACTTATACTTCTCTTTATAAAGGAACAAATGGCTACGCCTTTCGTGCACTATCACCAGAAGGGGACCTCTTCCTTCTCCATGGAGAAGAAAAGCTGGAGAGCTTAGTTGAATTGGAAGAGCTCGCATTGGAAACCCTTGAAGGCGATGTCAAACTCTCTCATGTGGAGGTAGAAGAAGTCATTCTCCACCATCCACAAGCTGAAGAGGCACAGGCTTTCTATCAAGACTTAGGTTTAGGACAGGCCGTGACCATCCGTCAGGAGGAAGGGCAAGATTTGTTGCTTGCCAATGATAAAACTTGGGATCTCTCCTCCCTTTATGTTCGCCTGCGTGACCTTCCAATCGAAGACTTGGAAGCCCACTTTGCGGACGCTGATTTCTTTGTGCCGAAACGCAAACAATACTTGGTGGTCAATGACCAGAGCCAGCTGGCTGTTTTATTTGAGAATGTATGAAAGTAGATGCAATTTTAAAAAAGATTGAAGAACAAATGCAGGCTAGCCTTTACCCCGGGGCCAGCCTGTCTCTTTATCAAAATGGACAGTGGACCCGCCATTATTTTGGTCTGGCGGATCCTGATCAAGGCTTGCCCACACAGGAAGGCTTGGTCTATGACCTAGCCTCGGTCTCCAAAGTAGTCGGTGTTGGCACCCTTATGCTGGAACTCCTCGAAGAGGGACGCGTGACTCTTGAGACGGTGCTCTTTCCTCATGCTTACCCTCACCTGACCCTCAGGCACTACCTGACTCACACGACCGGTTTGGATCCCTTTATTCCTGGCCGTGATCAGATGGATGCGGAAGAACTCCGCCGTGCTCTCCTGCAGTTGAAATTAAGAGAGAATCAAGACTTCCATTACACTGACGTGAACTTCCTTTTAATGGGCTTTTATGTAGAGGAGGTTTACGGGGAAGACCTTGCTCGTGTCTGCGAAAAACACATTTTCAAACCCTGGAAGATGGGTGAGACCAGGTTCGGTCCAGTCGACCATGCCGTGCCAACCGCTCAAGGGATACCGGGCGGGACGGTTCATGATCCCAAGGCCAGAGTACTTGGGACCCATGCCGGATCGGCGGGCCTCTTTTCGACGGTCCAAGACCTGGAAACATTTGTCGGCTTTTACCTAACAGCCCCTGCCTATGAAGAGTTGGTGCAGGACTATACGTTAGGAAGCACAAAGCCGCGGTCCTTGGCTTGGAATCTGGAGGGGGACTGGTTGGATCACACGGGCTATACGGGGACTTTTGTCATGTTTAGCCGGGAAAGGCAGGAGGCGGCGATTTTTCTGGCTAATCGGACTTATTGGGAGGACGACCGGGCTTATTGGATTGAGCGTCGCAATGAGCTCATGGAAATCATACGAGATTTGTAGGAAAAAAGTCTGGGTTTAGGGGTTCATTGTTAACTGTAGTGGGTGAAGGAGTTTTCCTGCATGATTCATACCTTAAAAAGAGAAGTTGTGCATCAGTATGTGTCGAAAGCTCATCTTTCTCTTATACCTCAAACACTCCAGTGGAGTGTTTGAGGTGGCAGATAATTCAAGCAAAGCTTGCTATCTTGTAGTCTGAAAAGACGAACGAAACTGCCAAGAGCTGACCGCGTTCAAATGATAACCGAATACGATAAATGAGGCCGGGACTTTTTTCCCAGCCTCTTGTCTTTTTCAGGACTGTTTAGACTTCTCTTTTTAAGAAAATCAGGCGGCTATTTCTAACCGTGACAAAGGCCCTCTACCAGCGACCTTCTCTTGATTCAAGTGCAGGAGAACTCTCTTCATCAGACTATCAAAGTTCCTAAAGCTACATGCATTTCGTTTTATCCGCTTGATTTTCCTGTTGGCAGCTTCTAGCTTCCCATTGTGATAAGCATATTGGATTGCATTATCAAGCTTGTAAAGACAGTTTTAAAGTAATAATTGTAGCTATCTAATTCCTTCTCAACAGTTTCTTTAAAGTGCTCCATATACCTATTTTTAGATGATGGAGTGTCGTGTTTTAAGTAAGATATTTGTAATCAAGTTGAAAATTTTTGTAAGCTATTGCATGTGTTATACTATAAGTATTTTAAGAAGGGAGAAGTTGATGAGTAGTAACATTATTGCTAGTAATATACAAGAGGTTCATACATTTACTGGGAAGTGTAATTCAATAGTGTCTGAATTGCAGGCTACTGCTTATGTTGAAAAAGATATGGTTAGTCAGCTTTCTGGAAACGAGCTTGCACATCAAAAAATTGATTATGTTTTTGATGTGTCTACTGGGCTTGTGGAGGTTGTTCAACATTTTTCGAGACATTTAGATAAAATTGCTACTGATTTTGAGTCGGTTGATAATGAACAATCTGCCAAATTTAAAGGAGGTTTTTAGTTTGGATGAAGAACAATTAGTTAGACTAAAACGAAAAGAAATGGATTTGGAGTGGAAAAGAGATGACCTCATTACTCAAAAACGAGAGATAGTAAACCTCCAGTATGAATGGGAAGATTATTTAGGGAAAGCAAATATGGCGATTTCAGAGATTCGTGAGCATTTCTTATCAACTAATCAACTAGAGACTTTTTTTTGATGTAAATGATTGTAGCTATATGGAGATGACTCGAGTATCGCAGGGATACGATGACATGATGATGCTCTTTAGAAAGAAAGAGAATGATATTGATGAACAGATAGAAAATATTTGGATGGAGAAAAGGCGATTATTATCGGAGGAATAATTGATGGTAAGAATGACTATTGCTAATTCAAATAGACAAGCTATATCTGCAAAAGGAATACTAGATGGTAAAAAAGCTTTATTAGAAGAATTACAAGCAATCGTTGAGACATTTAGTGCAACTACGGATTCTTTAAGGGGGCAAGTTATGATTCGGCTAGAGACTATTTGCAACAAGTTTTGAATCCGTTAGTTTTAGGCGCGAAATTATACATGGATGATTTAGAAGAAGCATTGAATAGACTTCCTACTGAGTATATGGAACAATGCATGATGGATTTGGATGAGGAAGATTTGAGAAGAAAGATTCAAGTTCAAGAATCGCTTATTATTTCTTTAGAGGGACAATATGCTACACTGAAATCATCAAGCGTTCCTATGGTAGTGAAACAATCCAATCTACACTCGATACTCCAATTGATACGTGGACATCAACAGACTAAATCGATGTTAGCGAAACAACTAGAACAATTGTTAGCATTCAATGAATACTCACCAAGCATTTTTAATTCCTTAATTGAAATGGAAGATGATTTGACTAAAGGAATTAGTTTAGTCAGCACAACGATCCATTCAGGAGATGGATCGTTGAAGATACCCCAAAATTTAAACTGGGCAAAACGGATGGGGATGCGATACGAGTTGAAGGATAGTACTCTTTCATTAGAAGATAAAGAAATTATTATTATGATGAATTCAGAGTATGGTTTTAACAAAAGGGAAGCCACCATTTTTCTAAAACTACATAAGAATCTAAAACAGCATTATGGAAAGTCGAATGTTGATTTACATTTTTTACAATCAATCTCCTCAGTGTATTATAATGGTTTCACCTGGAGTTATACGAATGGAGCGATGAAACCATCACAAGTTGATGAATTGTGGAGACAACATGGAAGGCTAAATAACGATGAAATGGAGATACTTAAAAGAGCAATAATCAATCAACATAATCTTGCACCATTAGAGAAGATATCCTCTGGAGATACTGATGAAGTAAGAATTAGAAAACTAAATCAGGCAGCAATTGTCCTATACGATAAAGAAAAGTACTCAGACTTAGATTCAACACAGCAAAAAAGGTTATTTTCATTGCTAGCACAATACGGTCATACAATAGATTTTGTTCATATGAATGCTACTATGGCCGCTTATTTATATCAATCACCATTTGAAGACATTGCAAACGTTTTACTGGGAGGATTGGATGAGCGTTCAGGATATAAGGGAGACGTTGCTGGAGCAAACGGTGCGACACCAAGTATGGGGAATGATGACTATAGAGCTGATCTGGATGCCGTTAATATATCTATAAAAGTTAAACAGGGACTTCCTATTCTTTCCGCTTACAAGGATTATTATAGAGTACTTGAGAAGAATCCTTCGAAGCGTGTAGACAATTTCGTAGAAAATATCGGAGGATGGACAAAATTACAAAGTGAATATGATTTCTATGAAGAATTTAATGTTCCAAAGCTTGAAGAGAAATCTCGATTGATGATTCAGGAAGGAAGGGAAATGATTGAAAGAGGGAAGAAAAATGGTAATCAAGAATTAATTAAGGTAGGCAATGCTAAAGTTAACGAAGGTAAGACAATTATTGAGATGGGTAAGAAGACATTTGCTAACTTTTTAGTAAATCTAATTAAGAAGAATCCAGACTATAAAGATTATCGAGGAGAGTAATATGGGGGTGTTTGGAAAACTTGTTAGAAGACTGATAGTTGTTGTAGTAATATTATTACCAAGCTATCACGTTTATCAAACATTGAGAGCTTCTAATACAGCTATATTGCATCAAACAATGAACCCAGATACGGATTTTAAAATTTGGCGTAGTCAAGGTGCATATACTTTCAAATGGGATGAAGAAGCATTGAGAAGCGGTATTCCGACTTCGTCAAAAGCTGAGTTGAGTGTAGGGGGAATTCGTGTAATTGACACCCCTTTTTCAAAAAATGGCGAGATACAAATTTATAGTAGTACGAAATATTCTGCTAATGAAGAATTTCAAATAGATTTAGAATCGACGGATGTATTTTTTTCATCAAAAAAGTTAGATAAAAAGAACTTCTCGCAGTATGAGAATCAGATTGGTACTTCTTATGAGTTGTTAATGACAGACTTAAAAGACAGAAAAACTGAATTCATTGCACATATTCGGGAGATACGACAGATACAATTATTATATTGGGCAAAATGGTTGTTAGTAAGTGCGTTAGTTTGTATACTTCTATATTTGAGTGAGATTTTACTTATCATAAAGAAATATTTAATCAAACTAGAGGGGAAATGGGAGGAAACAGCAAATTTCAAAGAAAGAAATACTACTTGTTGGAGAACTCTTAATAACTGGACTAGGGGAATTTTAGCGGTTTCAGTTCTTTTAGTACCAACCTATTATCTCATTCATACACTGTTAATACCAAATTATGCTATATTGCATCAAACAATGAATCCAGATAGGAGTGCTGCAATATGGAAAAAGCAAGGAGCTTACACGTTTAGTTGGGAAGATAATAGGGAAAAAGAAAAGAAAAATCGCTCGTCCAAGTCGGAGTTGTCAATTGAGGGCTTACATATTAGTGATTACCCTTTTAAAAAAGAAGCAATTCCACAGGTTTACACGTTGAATGAGAAATCAAAAAAGTATGAGTTTCGAATAGATATAGATTCGGGTGAAATTTATTTTAGAGGACAGCCAATCAATAAAGAAAGCAGTTCACTCTTCTCGAAAGAGGTTGATTTGAACTACAAAGAAGTGACATCACTCCTTGCACAGGAAAAAGAAAAGCTTGTGGAGCATCTAAACGAAATACGAAGTGAGAAAGCAATATCTTGGATTGTATGGTTATTTGTTTCCGTATTAATTGTCTTGCTCTTGTATTTTAAGGATATTATCTTCTTTCTGAGAAAGGAAATGATGGATTCATCTCAAAACTTTGAGATGTGATAGATGAAATTGTAAAGGATAAATGTTTTGGACAACCGATCCTATTATTATAAATTTGTTTAAAAGATGAACACAGTCAGTTATTGCCTACCTCGTTCGTCTTTTTTGCTTCCTCTCGTCGCTGACTTTTTGTTGGAAATAGGGTACAATAAGGGTAGGATATAGAGGAATTTATATGAAAAAAATGGGTGTGGGAAAGTCCCACAGTAAGATTATTTTAATAGGGGAGCACTCGGTGGTTTATGGTTATCCGGCCATCGCGCTTCCTGTAAAGCAGGTGGAAGCGCTTTGTCGTGTGTCGGCTGCGCGTCACCCCTTGACCAATCGGGGAGATGCTTTGTCCAAGGCGCTCTTTGTAGCGCTGGAATATTTGGGCCAGGAGCAAGCGCCCCTGCGTTTTCAGATGCACTCAGCCATCCCGTCTAAACGAGGAATGGGCTCGTCAGCCGCAGTTTCCATCGCAGCTATTCGAGCAGTCTTTGATTATTTTGAACGGGATTTAGACCCGCAGCTTTTGGAAGATTTAGTCATGCAGGCGGAGCAGATTGCCCACCTTAATCCGTCTGGTATTGATGCCAAGACCTGTCTGAGCGATCAGGCCATCCACTTTATTAAGGATGTGGGCTTTAAGAAGCTCGACCTCGATTTGGAAGCTTGTCTGGTCATTGCGGACACTGGTCAGTTTGGTCAGACCAAAAAGGCGGTGGCTGCGGTGGCTGAAAAGGGGGAGGCCGGCAAAGAGAATCTGGCTCTCCTAGGAGAACTAGCCAAGGCTATGGAAAAGACTATCGTGGAGAAAAATGTCCGCCGCATGGGGAAAATCATGACCAAGGCCCACTATACCCTTCGCGATTTGGGGGTGTCGTCTCATAAAGCCGACCGTCTGGTGCGCGTCGCCTTGTCTAGCGGTGCCTTTGGTGCCAAGATGAGTGGTGGTGGCTTGGGTGGTTGTATCATTGCCCTGGCCAAAGACCGTGCTGCTGCCAAACACATCGCTTATCAATTACGAAGAAGAGGAGCCGTTAAAACATGGATCGAAAACCTGTAAAGGTGACTTCCTATGCTAATATTGCCTTAATTAAATACTGGGGAAAGGCTGATGCTGCTAAAATGATTCCGGCAACATCGTCTATTTCCTTGACCCTAGAAAATATGTACACCGAGACCGCCATGACACCGCTGGGACCAGATGCAACTGGACATGAGTTTTATATCGCAGACGTCTTGCAAAATCCAGCGGAGCATGCCAAAATCAGTAAAATCATCGACCATTATCGTCCAGAGGGCGAGACTGGTTTTGTTCGCGTCGACACTGTCAATAACATGCCAACGGCAGCAGGGCTATCATCCAGCTCATCTGGTCTGTCTGCCTTGGTCAAGGCTTGTGACGCCTACTATGGTCTCCATCTTCCCTTAGAGGAGCTGGCGCAAGAAGCTAAGTTTGCATCCGGTTCTTCCTCTCGGTCCTTTTATGGCCCCATGGCAGCATGGGACAAGGACAGTGGCGCCATTTATCCGGTGAAAACCGATTTGGACTTGGCCATGATAATGTTGGTGTTAGAAGATAAACAGAAACCTGTATCTTCGCGTGAGGGCATGGAACGATGCGTCCGAACGTCCACCAATTTTCCAGAGTGGATCAAACAATCGGAAGTGGATTACCAGGATATGCTGGTCTATCTCAAGAACAATGATTTTAAAGCAGTGGGTGAATTGACTGAGAAAAATGCGCTTGCCATGCATGCGACAACGGAAACAGCAACACCCCCATTTACTTACTTAACCCCAGAAACTTATGAGGCAATGGAATATGTCAAACAACTACGTCAAGAAGGTGAGTCTTGCTACTTCACCATGGATGCAGGGCCTAATGTCAAGGTTCTCTGCTTGGAAAAAGACCTTGAAAAATTGGTTGAAATTTTCAGCAAACGATACCGAGTTATCGTCTCCAGAGGCAAGCGACTCCCTGACTGAGGAAGAGGCGCGTCAAATCATTGAAGAAGTGGAAGCCCAGGCGGCTCAAGTCCGTGTCGGTGGAAAACTTTATCTGGCTGGTGAGTACGCCATTTTAACAGCCGGGCAATCGGCTATTATCAACTACATCCCCATTTATCAGACGGCGGAAATTGCGCCAGCAGATGCCTATGAGATTGCGTCCGACCTCTTTGACTACAGCGTCGGCTTGGAACCCGACAGCAACTACAGTCTCATCCAAGAAACCATCGCCTTCTACAACCGTTATTTAGAGGAAGAGGGTGTGAGCACCCAGCCTTTCTCCTTGGCCATTCGCAGCAACATGCAGATTAAAGGCATCAAGATTGGGCTCGGGTCGTCAGGTGCGGTTGTTCTTCTGGTTTTAAAGGCTATGAGCGCGCTCTATCAGCGTCCCCTTGATCCTATTTCCCTGTTTAAACTAGGGAGCTTGGTTCTGTTGGCGCGGGGAGATAATGGTTCTATGGGTGATTTGGCGGCCATTTCCTTCGAAAGTCTGGTGACCTACAAGTCCTTTGATCGTGCACAAGTGTTGGAATGGATGAAATCCCAGTCCGTCAAACAAGTCTTAGACCAAGAATGGGGATTCGAGATCCGTCCCTTGGAGCCAGGAATTTCCATGGACTTCTTGGTCGGTTGGACCCAGTCTCCTGCCATTTCCAAGTGGATGGTGGGAGTGGTCAATAAGCATATCGATGCGGCTTTCTTATCAGCATCTGATGCTCACACTTTGGCCTTAGAAGAGGCTTTGCTCGCTGGAGATGCGGATGCGATTAGAAGAGAAGTGGCGTCTTTGAGTCAGCTTCTGGATGGACTCAGCCCACAAATTTATACAGAAAAACTGCGGGCTTTGAAGATTGCCGCCCAAGGACTGGACGCGGTTGCCAAATCTTCCGGTGCTGGCGGTGGGGACTGCGGTGTCGCTCTTAGTTTCGATGAAGAAGCCAGCCGTCGTTTGGTCCAACGTTGGGAGGCCAAGGACATCGTAGCCCTCTACCAAGGAAAGTTGGGACCTCATGAAGCCGAATAAAGACTTTGAAACCCTTCGAGACCAAATTTCAAGACGATCCGAAGTTGAGAATCTGGATGCTATTCGCAAGGACCAGCATATTGAACTGGCCTTGGAACAGCAAGCAGGCTACAACTCATTTGATGAGATGGAGCTGGTGCATTCGTCCATGCCATCTGTCGATGTAGCAGATGTGGACCTGTCCACTTCCTTTGCGGGTCAAACCTTTCCATATCCCTTCTATATCAACGCCATGACGGGCGGAAGTGAACGAGGCAAGGACATCAACCGCAAGCTGGCTGCGGTGGCAGCGGCTTGTGATCTGCTCTTTGTGACCGGGTCCTACAGCGCTGCACTCAAGCATCCGGGAGATGATTCCTATGATTTTAGAGGAGACTTTCCTCAGTTGCGCATGGCCACTAATATCGGCTTAGACAAACCAATCAACTTGGCCCAACGAACCGTAGAGGAAATGCGTCCTCTCTTCCTACAAGCCCACGTCAATGTCATGCAGGAGCTCTTAATGCCAGAAGGCGAGCGGACTTTTGCCCATTGGAAAGACCATTTGGCGGCTTATCAGAAAAAACTGGCTGTCCCAGTGGTGCTTAAGGAAGTGGGCTTTGGGATGGACAGACAGACGGTTCAAGCGGCGCGTGAACTGGGAATCAAGACTTTTGATCTATCGGGCCGAGGTGGAACGAGCTTTGCGTATATTGAGAACCGTCGTGGGGGCAATCGTTCTTACCTAGACCAATGGGGGCAGTCCACCTTGCAGGCCCTCTTTGCGGTTCAGGATTTGACAGATGACGTAGATATTTTAGTATCTGGTGGTGTTCGCCATCCCTTGGATATGATCAAGGCCTTGGTGCTTGGAGCCAAGGGTGTCGGTCTTTCACGAACACTCTTAGAGCTGGTTCAAACCTATACAGTTGAGGAAGTTATTGCCATCGTCAATGGTTGGAAGAGTGACTTGCGTCTCATCATGACGGCCCTCAATTGCCAAAGTATAGAGGAGTTAAAAGCAGTTCCCTATCTTCTTTATGGCAAACTAAAAGAAGGAGTGGAACAAATTACCTATGATTAAAAAAATATTTAAATATCTATCGCTAGCCCTTGTTTTCTTACTAGTTGCAGGATTCTTTCTGGTTCAGGGAGGCGGGACGTCCAATCAGCAACTAAAGAATGTGGCTACTCCAGCTACCATCAATGATGTGGTAGACTTGTCCTCCAGCAATCTGACGGTCAGTGCGCAAGGCTTATCCACAAGCGTCAATCTGAACGAAAACCAGCTAGCGACCTTTGTCAAGTTAGTTCTTGGAGACAATCTTGGTCAAGCAGGTGACATGGCCATCGGTTTGGACAAGGACCAAATTCGAATGGAAATGCCCGTCAAATTTTCTGTTGTCAACTCTAAGGCTATACTTTATGGAAAACCGAAATTGGAAAATGAGTCACTTGTGATCGATGTGACCCAGACCAAATTAGGCAACCTTCCTCTTCCGCGTGGACTCTTTCTGGATCAATTGAAAAAACAATTAGGAACGGATTCAGCTATCACTGTGGAAGGAAATACCATTCGAATGCCACTACAATTTCCTTTAGGTCAAGTGGCAGACCTAGTTGTTAAGGATAACAAGGTTCAATTATCCTTAACCATCGGACAATAACCATGCACATTCAGTGAATGGGAGGGCTTTTAATTGAGAGTGCACCCCTGTAAAAGAAAGAGGTGACACCATGCGTTTGAAAGATATTTTTGAACTGGAGACCTATGGTTTTAACCCGGAAGACTCGGTTGAAATCTTTGACATGACAGGATTTGAACGAGCCGTTTCTGACAATGCCTTTTCAGAAGTCTATCTTCCCAAAGATGCGGATGCGCACATTTATCGTTATGCCTTTTTGATTGAGGATTCCATCCTCATCGCTATGGCAGAGTAATCATACAAAAGCCCCTGGCAATCCTGCCAGGGGTGCTTTTGATTTTGTATGTATTTTCACCGGAAATAGTAACAACGGCCTATTCTTTTTGTTGAAATTTATATAATAAGAGGGTAAATGTATAAAAAGAATCCTCTTGATTTTTTTCTTACGAAGATGTATTGTATATATGAAAATAGGATTGTTTAATTGTTATAGAAAGGAGAAATAAGCGACTATAAAACAATCTCTTTTGTGTTGTGAAAATAAGAAGGAGCTTGTTATGAATAAACAATTTTTGAAGTACGGTGCCTTATGCGGCCTTCTCTGTATGAGTCTAGGGAATGTTCTTCCAATCACTACTGTACGGGCTGATGAAATAGGAATTCATTATCGTTCGGAAAAAACTAATTTATACAATCAACTACCGGATGAGAAAAAGCTACAATTTAATGAGTTAGTTAGCGCATTAAATTTGAACGAGGAGGAGCAGTTAGATTTATTAAAGCAATATAAAGAAGAACACCCTCGCAGAGCAAAAAGAGGACTTAAATCAGCTGTCATAAAAAAAGTTGCTCGATTCCTTGCTAAAAAGGTTGCTCAAAAATCTGTTGTAGAAATAACGAACTATCTTTTTGAATGGCAGGATAATTTAGAAGCTGGAGCAGAAAACTATCTTGTAGAACAGGGCTGGGATAGAAACATTGCTCACTGGACAATAAAGACTGCTAGCTTTATTTTCCTTTAACTTGATATGAGTAAAGTGTACTTCTTTTGGGGGATGATTATCCTATATTTTACGATTAAATTTTGCGATAAAGTATTGGATATGAACATTTTAGGTCCGATTCAATTATGGTTTGATCAGCAGCCTGTTCTCATTAAAATCATTGTGACAATCATTCTGATTTTATTCGTTTACATAATCTTTCCATATCGAGAATCAGAGAAATCCTCTGCAAAATGACCTAACAAGGAATCATTCACTCATTTTTACGATATAAGAGTAAGGCTAACCAAAAAGATAAGGTGAGTAAAGCTCAAAGGTAGAAAAATAAGGAACACCCCCTGACAATGATCTCAGGGGGTGCTTTTATCTCATTTCATTTAAAATTTCTTGTGCTCGCGCCAAGTTAAAGGTTTTCTCCTCGACTAAACGGGCACTGACTTGAGCGACCTCGTCCCCGCTTGCCCCAGCTTGGAGGGCCAGAGACTTGGCCTGGAGTTTCATATGGCCTGCCTGGATTCCTTGGGTGACCAAGGCCCGGATGGCCGCAAAGTTTTGCGCTAGGCCGACAGAAGCGATGATGCTGGCCAATTCACGAGCGTCTGGTTGCCCCAGGATTTCAAAGGCGGCCGAAACAGACGGATTGAGTCCAATGGAGCCGCCGCGAGTAGCGATAGGCATGGGCAATGTGATAGAGCCTTCCACACGCCCCTCCTCGCGATTCAAGACCCACTGGCTCAGTCCTCTGTAGGCGCCATCCTGCGCGGCATAAGCATGGGCACCGGCCTCAATGGCCCGCCAGTCATTGCCGGTTGCCAGAACGACCGCATCGATGCCATTCATGATGCCCTTGTTATGGGTGGCTGCGCGGTAGGGATCCACCTGGGCCAACCGGCTGGCTGCTTGGATTTTCTCCCCAATAGAAAGAGCCTCCTCGCGATTGCGTGAGAGATGCCGCAGGTCGATGGCACAAGTTGCTGTGGCCAGGCTCTCGGTGGCATAGTTGGAGAGGATGGACATGAGGCTGCGTCCTTGGCTGATGTCTTCTAGGCGGGGGGAAAGGGCCTCTAGCATGGTGTTGAGCATATTGGCGCCCATGGCCTCTTTGGGATCCACCGACAGGTAGACAATGAGAAAGTCCTCCTTGATGGCGGTTGTGATCTTGCGGGGTCCTCCTCCACGTTTGACGATGGACGGATGCGCGGCTGCAGCCAAGGCCAGCAGCTCGCTTTCCGCATCTCGAATCGCCGCTTGTGCAGACCGAGGTTCGGGGACGTCATAGAGGGCTACCTGACCGATCATGAGCCGGTTATGGATGGTCGTTGTAAAACCGCCTGAGCGCTTGATCATTTTGGCCGCGAAGGACGCCGCCAAAACCACGGAGGGTTCTTCGGTCACCATAGGGACCGTGTAGTTCTGGTCATTGATGAGAAAGTCAGGGGCTAAGGAAAAGGGCAGCGCGTGGGTGGCGATGACGTTTTCGGCCATTTGATCTGCGACTAAAAGAGGAAGGGTCACTTCCTCTTTTAATGTGTTGAACGACTGCTGGTCTAGCAAGTCATGTTTTTCTAGGTGCTCCCAGCGTTCCTGGGGGCTTTTTTTGGAAAATCCAGTCCAACTAACCATG
>Cebus_capucinus_imitator_PRJNA485217_SSR118__coassemble_346_pt1 | contig 18554 bp, 13 predicted proteins | sample Cebus_capucinus_imitator_PRJNA485217_SSR118__metabat2_low_PE_001 | metagenome-assembled genome bin Cebus_capucinus_imitator_PRJNA485217_SSR118
ACTATCGATCCACTAGAGTCCCATCAATTGAAAAACGATTTATTTCATAACTCTAAACTTGATAAAACATGAGCCATTTTGTCTTTGGCAATAAAACATTGGAGGCCTTTTGGATATTGAATCATCCTATTTTTTCGACAAACTTTCAGTGCAGTGGAGGGATTTGCCAAGAAAGATCTGTGGCAACGAACGAAAGCTGGATTCATTTCTTGAATATCACTTAAGTTTCCTGGAAATTCAACACTTTCTTTTACCGTATGTAGGATAAAATGATGACCGACCACGCGCGGGATATTTTTCTCTTCGTTGTAAGATGGGATCGTTGAGAGGTCTCTAAAAAATAAATATCACTTATTGGAATCTGTATCTGAGTCGCTTTATTTTTGTAATAAAATGTATCCTTTTCTTCACACCTGAAATCCTGTATCTTCGTGTGAAGAATCGCCTTTGCAATTCTTTCCTTCTGGACGCTCTCAGGAAGACTGAGATCAATAAAATCCAGAGCTGCAATATGATAGGTGAACAGCTTGGGCATTATTTCCTTGTCCTTTGAGAGCAAGACAATGATGGCATAGGGATCTCGAATTCGAATTAACCTTGCGATATAGAAAATTTTTTCCGGTTGATTTTGATTGGAAACCTCTAGAAAAAACAATTGGTGACTCCCTCTCTCTGTATGACTTCTTAATAGTTCTTTTCCATTTGTAGAGACTTCGAAGATTCTTGGTTTTATTTCTAAATCCTCTAAACTTTCTCTTACATATTCTGAAACTCTTTCAGCTGAAAAAGAATGTTTCTCCAGAATAAAAATATTCAAATCCTCTCTCCTTTTATCAATAAATTGTATCATTGATATCACACAAATTGTTTCTTATCACTAATACAAGTATTATTATAACATAGTTTGTTTCGCCTGTATTCATATCACCATACAGAAATACGATAATATATGATCCCATTGAACTGAAATCCTTCCCTTTCGGTGAGGACTTTCTATTTAAGGAAAAATACCTGCAGGAAAACTCCTTCACCCACTACAGTTGACAATGGACCCAAAAGAAAAAACTCCCCTTTTTGGGGAGCCCTTCTCGACCATTTTCAGATCCTATTTGATTTACATGATTTGCTCAAAACGAAGTCGGACAGCAATATGATCGCCATAGCCATTTCGTTCCAAATCTCTCTGCAAGCGATAAGAAATATAATGTTCAGCAATGGTAATATAACCTGCACCAAGTAAGCGGTTTTCAACCATGGACTGAACCATACTGATGGTTGCATGTTCTACTTTAGCTTCTTCTAAATCTAACACAACATTTTTTGTGACCTGAGCCAAGTTATGACGTAGGTCGTCTGTTAATACATAGACGGTTTGGGCCGCTTTTAAAATAGCTTGATAAATTTTATCTGGGTCAAATTCAACCACTTCACCACTACGTTTGATAATTTGCATGTGCGACTCCTTGTCTTCTTTTCTAGTTTTATTTTACCAAGAATCAAAAGAAAAAACAAGGATTTTTGAAAGCGAAATCACGCTCCAAAAATCCTGTTTTTCATATATTCTCTCTAGTTGTAGATGCTAGATTTGAAATCATCCGTATCTTTCAGGTAAGCCATATAGATAGCTGCCTTCAACTTACGAACTTGTGATTGTCCACCCTTAGCTTGGTTGCCTGCTGCGATATCTGCTGCAACAGCTTTATCCATAGCTGCTTCAAGCTCAGCAAGACTTGAGTAAGTGGTTCCATTGACAGTCACTGCTTTCATCTTAGCAATCTTATCAACACGCTCTTGGAAGAGATGTTTCTTGTATTCAGTTAGACTGGTGTAGGCACCATTTGTAATCTGGGACACAATAAAGCTGTCTGACAAGCCAGCTTGTCCAGCCGCTTTGGCTGCATCCTTCAATTCATTTGATGCATACTTGAGGAAGCCATTCTCATAACCATCAGATGCCATCATTTCAAAGGCCATGCGTTTGAAGGTCATACCACCCGGTGTTCCCGTAGTATTCTCTCCTGCACCATAGAAGCCATCGAAGAGTTGAATGGTTTCATAACTGTTACGGTCCACTTCTTTTGGACCATAGCCACGTTTCATCAAGACATTGTTAGAAATCCAAGCATTAAAGTCATTGATATCAAATGCTGCCCACTCTTCATCCGTAAATTCACGAACCTTATCTTTAGAATTGACACCATCTGCTACTTGCTCAAGTGTGTTAACCCACTTACGGACTTCATCTTTACCTTGTTTCATCAGAGATTTGGCCTCTAAGTAATCCAGACTGTAAAGTGTATCCATCATTCCCTTCATGAATTCTTGGAGATCATCTGCATTTTGGAAACGATCTGGTTTCGCATTGGTTGTACGTGCAAACTTATTGTTCACCGAATCCGTCAAATCAAAGGCAAAGTTCAATCCGAACAAGTAGTTCTTGCCTTGGTCTTTACCTGGGATATTCTGGAACATACCCAACGCGAATTCTTCTGGACCAGTTCCTTCACGACGTCCTTTACCATTCAAGAAGATATTGCGGTCAAAGTTGTGGGTCATTTCGTGGGTCCATACAGATACACCATAGTCACCATCACCAATCTGCTCGTTGACAACAAAGTGGATATAGCTTACTTGGTCTGCATAGGCTCCTAGACCATTTGATTTATAGTACTTACCAATTGGTCCGAAGAATTCAACAATACCATGTGCCGTATCTGAATTGGTTGTGTTCTTACCGAATTCATCAAACCAGCTCCAGTTTTGAGCAACTAAGTAACCGTCCCAAGAAGCGATCACTTTTTCTGGTGCCAATTTATCCTTGATACCTGCAGGCAAAATACGATAATAGGTATCGATCCAGTCACGTTGTTGATCTGCAGCGCGTGCAGCCAATTCTTTATAGTTAGCTGCTTCTGATTTCTTCATCCGATCTGGTGAACCAAATGACAGGGAAGCAACGTTCGAAATTAAGTATATCTTCGCCTCATCCAATTGTAAAAGTGGCAAGATATAATTTCGATAAGCTGCATTCTTCAGATGGTCATAAGCCTTATACGGTTTTGACTGTAAGCCAGCTTCTTTAGAAGCACGTTCTTCTATGGTCACATGTTCCTTGGTTGCATCTGCAAACCATTCGTACTCATCTTTATTGGTAAAGAGTTTGCGGTTATAGTTCAAGAACTCAAGAATACCATCTTTACCGGTATCACCAGCCAACTTGCTATCATAAAGTGCTGTATTCACTTTAGTTGCTAAGGCATCTTTACCACTTGAACCGATTGTAATCAAGCGATCAATGACATCATCTTGTTTACCAAAGAAGTCAGGGTAAAGAATCGTCAAATCCTGAATATTCATTTGGTCAAAGTTAATGTTGTAATGACGAGCAAGGTAGGTCAAACCAGCCATAATTTCTGCTTTTTTATTTTCAACCTTATCCAAAATCGCTGTCGTCATACTTGGAGTTAAATTAGAAATATTTGCAGCGTTGACCAACAATTGTTTCGATAATTCTGGTAGAGCTGCTTGTACGCGAGCATATGTCTTATCCCAGTACATCTTCTTGACTTGGTCCTGATCACTTGCTCCAAGAGCCGTTTGCATGTCACTTCCATACAGCTCTACGCCAGCTAATTTGGATGCAATTTGACTAGCCAATGATGTGTGGTTCTTGTCGAACTGGTTCAGTGTATAAATCAAATCTGTGCCGCTTATCTTGTATTCTGCTACATGACCGTCCGTAAAGTGATCTCCTGCAGAAATATCCATGTATTCCACGGTGCCATCCGCAAAGTGAAGCATGATTCGGTTGGATAAACCTTTTTCTTCTGAAACAACCTTGTCACCTTGCATCGGTGTCACCGACAAGAGCTCCTTGGTAGCTAGGCTTGATCCAGTCGCCACCTTGTTTCCGTATTTAACCAGGATTTCTTTGTTATAGAATGGAAGGAGTTTTTCCATATTACGGTAGGCCTGAGCCTTATCCGCCTGGTATTTAGTCAAGCTAGCATAATCTGTATCGTGTTTATTTAAATCGTCAATGGTTGTTGATGAGGTATCATTCAGGCTGGCTGTAATCTTCATATCAGCGACACGTTTTTCAGCTGTCGCAGCATCCACTACATTATATTTCATAGCAGATTGGTCTTTACCAGTCGCTTGATCGGTTACAACGATATTTTTCAAAGTCCCTCTGATAAATGCTTGGTCAAGCGCACCAGCATCACCGTATACTTTAAATCCATTTTCCACTTTCATTTCTGAAACGACATTATGGATTTGTCCATATACCCAGTTAGAAGATGCTACACCTGCAGCACGTTCCCCTTGTCCTTTATTAGTCAAAGTCCCCTTCACATAGGCATTGTCGATATAAGCAGCTGCTGCCCAACCCCACTCACCACCGGAGTTAACATTGGCAACCAGTCCACCGGCAGAGTAATCGTTGGAATTTCCCAATTCCACGCTAATATCTGCGTCTACCAACACGTTTTTCAAGCGTGATTTTTTCGTCACAACGCCCGCAATCCCACCGACGCGAGAAGATCCACCTGTATTAGATGGTGATGCGATGGATCCAGTAAAGGAAACATTCGATACATTCGCACCATTTAAGATTTCATAAGCCAAACCACCCACATTCCGAGTCGCTTGAATCTTCCCTTGAACGGCTACATTATCAACGGTTCCACCGTCAATTTTCTTAGCCAAAGCGCCGACATTTTCACCGCCTGCAATGGCTACACGTTTGAGGTCAACTTCTTTTACGGTTCCTTTTAAGCTTTCCATCAACGGTGCTTTTAAATTAAAGATAGCAGATTGTTTGCCATTATGAAGACCAGTCAATGTACCTGTGAAATCACCTGGAAGGTAAGCCGCTCCTGGATTTGCGAATTCGTTGGCATCCAAATCTCCACCGATAACGAAGGCCCCAGCCGGGTTAGCGGCCATTGCTGCAACTAAGTCTTTAAAGTTGTAGAATACGTTACCTTCTGCTTCTTTTTTCTTAGAAATGTAGAACTTGTAGCCATCCTCGTAGGCAGAGGTTCCTCCATTGTTATGAACCAATTCGTCAATTTGAGCAGTCAGTTCATAGACGTTTTGGCCATCTTTGACCGTTTCTTTCACTGCAGTGACGGGCAACCACAAGTCTTTGAATCGATCCGACTTGATATTCACAAAGTAAGGCGAAACATCACTTGGTGCAGCGGTTAAACTCCCCTGAACCTCTAATTTCCCATTTTCAACCTTGTACAATTGAACGGCATCGACATCTTTGACCTCAATCTTCTTGAGAACCAATTCTACTGTTTGATCCTCAGGGCTGACCTTGGTGCGGTTGCCTTGGCCTTGGTCATAGGTCATCACGGTATGCAAACGATACTCGACGTCGTAGTCTAAATCGGTCAAGTCTGCTTTGTTGTCGACGATTGGAACGGTTTTAACTAAACGGTCCTCATCGTATACTTCAACTACTGCTGATTTAAATGAGTCGCCGGGATTGGATAAGGTGTAATCCAGGTGAGCTGTCCGGGCCTTATCATCCTTAGTCACTTTAACAGCGGTGTATTCTGGCGCTTTCTTAAGGAGGGCGTCCAAGGCTGCGCGTAGGTTCTTGGTTGCTTCATCCACCTGAGCTTGGGTCACGCTTGTATCAGTATCAATGGCTTGACTGCTTGTCAAGGCTGCCACCATTGGTGTCCAGGTGTCAGCAGTGTACTGACTTTGGACTTTTGCGATGGCTTGGGCGACGGTCGCTTCGAGCTCGGTCTTATCGACCGGTGCTTTTGGTTTCCGTCCGACCTTGATGATTTGGTCGACCGGTGCTTTTGTGACTTCATTGCTCAGTTCTTCCTGACGGATGAGGGTGCCATTGAGCATGTGGTTGAGGTAGGTAATGGTCCGTTCACCAGCTTCCCCTTGCTGGCTAATTTCTTCCTTCCCTTCTTCCAAGGTTGGGTCGTCTACACGAACAATCTTGAAGTCGATGGCTTCTTTTTTAGTAACTGTTTCTGTTGTTTCTTTGTCTTCGACTGGTGGCGTCACGTCGTCTGCCTGGCCGACTTCAATAATTTCTGTAACTGGGGCTTGGGTAATGCTGCTTGAAATCACTTCTGATTTGATTTCTTGGTCCCCTAAATAATAGTGACGGGTCACGGTTGTTTTGACCCCTTTAACACCCGGTGTTTTGACGCGACTCTGACCTTTTGGAAGATCCTTCGTTGTGACGGTTTGGGTTTCGTAAGGCACTTCTTCGGTTGATTCGGTGTCCTTGGTCGTCATTTCTTTTTTAGGTTCTTCCGGTTGCTCACCGCTTCCAGTTCCGATCAGAGTAATTTGGTTAACTGGAGCTTTTGTAATAGTAGAAGAAACCACTTCTGTTTTGACGACATTTCCATCTTTATCCTTGTAGGTACGTGTCACAGTCGTTTTCTCACCAGGTTGTCCTTCTTGGAGAACTTGACTTTGTCCTACTGGAAGATTGGCACTTTCTACTGTTGTAGACTCAAAAGGAATAACTTCTGTTGTTGTCTCATCAGAAGTCGTATAGTCGCTAGATGGATCTGTTGGAGGTGTTACTGGGTCCGTTGGCTGGCTAGTTCCCGTACCTACTTTAATAATACGAGGACTAGCTGCCTTCGTGATTTTACGTGAGACTTCTTCTGTTTTTACAACCGAGCCATCAATGGTATAGATACGATTGGTAACCGTTTCTTCACCGTTGGCACCTTCTTGGACAACTTGTGTTTGTCCAGCAGCTAACTCACTTGAAGGAACTTCTACTGTCTCAAATGGAAGGACATTGGTTTGAATTTCCTCTTTCACTTCTAATTTAGGCTCAGGTTTTGGTTCCGGAATTGGATCTGGTTTCGGTTGTGGCTGCGGTTGTGGGGTTGGATCCGGTTGTGGTTGTGGGGTTGGAATCACATTCCAATTCAAATCTTTCGATTGATCCGCTTCCCAAATACCGACCGTTTGATTCTCATCCTTGTTCAAACTAGGGTTTGTTACAGTTGGTTGAGAGACGGCTGCTTGTTTCTTCGTTTTAAAGTAGCCGACATAGGTATAACCTGACAATTCTTGCGGTGCTGGTAATGCTTGACCGACTGCAAGATTGGCCTCACGGTTGAAGGCTGCTAGCTCGATATTGGTTACCGCCAACACGGATGGCGCAAAGAAGACAGACGCCCCCGTCGCTAAAAGAGCCACTCCCATAAAGAGTGATTTTCCATTCTTCCCTTTACGGTATACAGCAACCAAAAGAATAGCTCCCGCAGTTGTCGCAAGAAGGGAACCAAGTACAGCATCACCTGTTGCAGGTAGCACCGCCTTATTTGTCGGACGATAAACATAGTATACCGTATCATCGTTTTGCTCAACTACTTTAGGTAATTCATGAATCACTAAGGCCTTTTCTTCTGACGTTAGTTCCTCTTCCACGACCGTCTTGATGTGGATGTTTTCAACTATATCTGCAGCCACTGGTGTTGAAAGAGCAGGCAAAAGCCAAAAGGCTCCTACTGCCGCAGAAACCAAACCTACTGATAGCTTACGAAAAGAAAAGCGCTGATGCTTTTCACCTAAAAAATTCCTCTTCATCATGTCCTCACATTTTGTTAATACTCATATTTTATATGAAATAGTTTTACATTTCAACTTTTCTGGCTCAAATGTTCAAAAATATTTTAGGATAACGGGGAATAGAAGGGATTTCAAGGTTCTTCTCTCGCTTGCATATATGAAAAATATTGAAAGCATTATTATGATTTTCAGAAACCATTGATAAAAAGAAAGCAGCTTTAATTTGGAACAAGGGAAATAAAAACATCATTCTCCATGGTATCGGAAAATGATGTTTGTTTGGTTTAGGCTTCCACAATCTTAATAATAGCTTTAGCTTCTTCTTCTGTACAAGCTACTAGCGGCAAGCGCAATGGTCCAACATTGTAACCACGGTGGTTTAGTACCGCTTTGAGTGGAGCTGGACTAGTTTGGGAGAAGAGGGCATCCACTTTTGGTTGTAACTTACGGTGGATAGCCGCAGCTTTCTTGATGTCACCCGCATCCAAGGCTTGGAACATGTCATAATAGTCATTCCCGTTTGTGTGGGACGCGACAGAAATCATTCCTTGTGCTCCAAGGGCTTTGGCATGAAAGGCTTGACCGTCTTCTCCGGTATAAATAAGGAAATCTTCAGGCGCGTTTTCAACCAAGTAGGAAATGGTTTCAAGACCCGTACAGTCTTTAACTGCAATAATATTTGGCAATTGAGCCAAGCGCAAGATGGTTTCTGGTGTCAATCCTGCTACGGTACGACCAGGAACATTATAGACCATGATCGGAAGAGAAGTCGCTTCTGAGATGGCTTTATAGTGCTGATACATTCCTTCCTGATTCGGTTTGTTATAGTATGGGGTAACCGCTAAGCCACATGCGAAACCTCCGAATTCCTCCACCGCACGGGCAAACTCGATGGAGTCTCGCGTATCATTGGTACCAATCCCTGCGATGAGCGGCACTCGTCCTTTGACAATATCCTGGACTGCGCGGAAGAGTTCTAGCTCCTCTTCGTGGGTTAGGGTCGGACTTTCCCCTGTCGTTCCTGCCAAAATCAATCCTTGGGTGTGACTTGCCAAAAGATCCTCAATCAATTTAGGAAGGGCATCAAAATTGATGGAACCATCCTCATGAAAAGGGGTCACTAAGGCCGTGATAATCTCTGCGTTTTTTAATGCTTCTACTGACATATCTTCTCCTCTATTTGTCTGTCATCTGTCTCTATACGGCAAAAGGTCCCAAGGACCTTTTGTTTTTATTTCAGTTCAAAGACAACTTCTTCAGTTGGACGAACCAAACCACGTTCATGTAGAGTTTCAGCGATTTGTACAGAGTTCCAAGCTGCACCTTTTAGAAGGTTGTCTGACACGACCCACATGTGGATTCCTTTTTCAGCATCCAAGTCCTTCCGGATACGACCGACAAAAGTATCGCGGCTACCAACAGCATTCACGGCTTGTGGGTAGATTTGGTTGGCTACATCATCTTCAAGAACGGCACCTGGGAAGTTAGCAATGGCTGCTTTCACTTCCTCAATTGGAGCTACTTCTTTTGTTTCGATGTAGACAGACTCTGAGTGAGCAGATAAGACTGGAATACGCACACAAGTTGCAGAAACTGCAATAGAGTCATCTTCCATGATTTTCTTGGTTTCTTTGGTCATCTTCATCTCTTCGTATGTGTAGTCGTTATCTGTGAAGACGTCGATTTGCGGAAGAGCATTAAAGGCGATTGGATAGTGTTTCTTGTCGCCACCAGAAGGCAAGATATCAGCTTGCACATCACGCGGATCAACACCGTCGTTCAAAACTTCACGCAATTCGCGTTCTGTTTCTAAAATCGCTCCCATACCAGCACCAGAAACCGCTTGGTAAGTTGATACGATGATGCGGTCCAAGCCCCATTGTTGGCGAACAGGCTCTAAAGCTACCATCATTTGAATAGTAGAGCAGTTAGGGCAAGCAATGATGCCATTGTGATTGTCCAAAGCATGGGCGTTGACTTCAGGAACCACCAATGGAACTTGAGGGTTTTGACGGAAGTAAGACGTGTTATCTACTACAACTGCCCCTGCTTTAACCGCATACGGTGCATACTTAGCTGAAGTTGAACCACCAGCTGAGAAGAGGGCAATGTCCACACCTTCGAATGCATCTTCAGTGGTTTCTTCAATCACCACGTCCTGCCCTTTAAATTGCAAGACTTTTCCTGCTGAACGAGCTGAAGCCAAGTAACGAATCTTATCGATTGGCAAGCTAGACTCTTCCAACATTTTGATCATTTGTGCGCCGACTGCTCCAGTAGCACCGACAACCGCAACTGTGTATCCCATTTTTCTACCTCGTTTAAATTTTCTAAATATTCGTAAAATATTATACCAAAACTTTTCCTGCATTTGCAAGGATTTTTCAAAGATTTACAATCCGACAACCTCAGCCAAAATCTCATAAGCACGCTTCTTGGCTTCGACATCATAAATATAGTCCGTCACTAAGATTTCATCCGGTGCCACACGCGCCGCCAAGTCCTCAAGAAAAGCACGCGCTGCATCAGCGTCTCCCATAAGCGTCATGGAAAACATGGTTTCCACCGCCCGTCTGGTCTGCCGCACCAAACTTTCCGACTCAAACTGGAGCGGTCCAAAATGAGGCGTCCCATTGGCGTGTGTCAAGGAATCCCAAACTTGCTCCAAGTTCTCCATCGGTTCTTTTAAGTATCCCTGTCTATTGGTGACAATGTCCGCAAACATCTGCAGTTGGGAGCTTGCTAGAGCTTCCGCGGACTCTGCCTGATCAGCCAAGGCCATATTGAGTGCCACCATGACATAGGGTTCCGTTAGGTGAATGGACGGTTGAAACTCTGCTCGGTAAATCGCGATTGCATCTTCCAAATCTTTAGGCGCGAAATGAGCTGCAAAGACGTATGGGCGCCCCAATTTAGCTGCCAAACGAGCCGATGCCTTGGAGGCCCCTAAAATAAAGAAGGGAACCTTCTGGTCTTGAGCAGGGTAAGCCGCTACTTCTGAGTCCACTCTGAAATAGTCCGCCAACTCTCTGACTTCCTCTTCTAAGGTCGGATGTTCTTCCTGCCGACGAAGAGCTCGAGCCGTCTTAGGATCCGTCCCTGGTGCTCGACCTAGACCGGCATCCACACGATTGGGATAAAGATGTGAGAGGGTCCCTAATTGCTCGGCGATGACCAAGGGGCTGTGATTAGGTAGCATGACACCACCAGAACCCACTCGTATATGCTTGGTCTGACTTAAGACATATTGCATCAGCTGCAAGGTTGCGGTCGATGCAAAGCCTTTGGTGTTATGGTGCTCCCCAATCCAAAAACGTTCATAGCCTAAAGTTTCGACAAATCTGGCCAAGTCTACCATTTCCTGATAAGCCTGGTCCAAACTTTCTCCTTCTCTCAAAGGAAGTAAATCTAAAACCGATACTTTCATCAATGATCAATCCTTTACTTTTCTTTTTCATGATGTCGAATATCTTCTCCAACGCTCCCCGCCTGTACCATCCTTTTTGAGATAGGTTGTCATCATGAGACCTAAACTGACGAGGCTGATTTGGATAGACCTTCGACCGATTTCTTTTTCTATTACCACTATATAGTAGCAAATTTCTAAAAAATTGTCCCCTATAGACGCTCACTGAAACTGAACCTGAGACTTGTCGGAAACACCTTCAGTTATTTAAGTGATCAAGGGGAGATTGTATGTTGCGCTTCCTCTATTGGAACTTCTCCATGTCATCCGCAAATAGGTCCAAAAGGGACGTATCCATGCCTCCAAGCTGGTTGGTTTCTGGCGACAAACTTTGACCAAGATCTGCTGCCTCTCCTTGATTGGCCATGATTAGTTGTAGTAATTCTTGGTTATCTGGCAAGGTTTTAGGACTTGGCTGAGGCTCGGCTGGTTGTTCTTTCTTTTCAAGCTCTCGACCTTGGATTTTTTCCAAAACAGAAGAAATGGGAAGGGTCACCAGTTCTTCTTGGCCGTTAGCAAGGGTTAAAATGGTCCCTAGCTCGACGGGTTGCATTTTTAAAATAGCATCGATTTGATAGTAGGCCTCGCCTAGTTGAACAAATGTCATAGAATTTTCCTTTATTTGGTAGCAAAAAACCCCTACCGAAGTAGAGGTCTGAAAGGCACTTCCGTGTGAGCAGGCGGTTCACACACCTGCTCAAGGTCCGCTCCTGCGTTCATGACCTCCCATGCTAGAAAAGTGACTAAAGTCACTCATCGACTCATCGCATGTATTTAGTATAACAGAATTTGGGAGAATTGCAAGGGCAAACCTCTATTATTGTGAGTATGTCTCGCTCGAACAGGTTGAAGTCCTCTATAAGTGAATCCTAAAAAAAATATGTGTACCATATCTCTGGTACAGTTCCGACATTTTTGGTATAATGAATCTCAGGTAGAAAAGTGAGACGGTGGCTACTTCGGACCAAAGAAAGTAGGTGATGCCCATGGGACATTCAACGAAATCTAACAGAAAGGAGCTAGCTTAGGTTGACGGCCTTCGAAGTTGTGCAGACCATATTAGGCTTTGGTGGATTCACGATTGCACTAATTGGCTTGTGCTACAAACTCTTCAAGAATCGCGACTAAAAAATAAATCGTCCACACTTTAACCCGGACGATTTATTTTTATAATTCTAAAGGGCCACCGTTTATCGGTTCTACCTAGGAGCTAGCGCCAACTAGCTCCTTTTTCTATGATTATTGTAACATAGCTGATGCTACTTTTGCAAGTCTTACGAGTTTCATTTCTATTTCCTATCTTTTATCGGCTTATAGCCATGTGGTCCAAAGACCACTTCATAGACCTTGTAATATTTGTCTGTATCAAAGCGATCACCACCGGTCCAATAAATGAGGAAAGTCATATCGCCGTATTCGATGTGGTAACCAGTTGGCACAAAGTTGTTTTTGTCGTAGAAATGCAAACGGCGTAGGCGTTGTTCTTGATTGCTTGATGCTTCATCTAGTGCTTCTACTTCCGTTATGATGCTGCGGCCTGGTAGATAATCTCTCAGCTCTTGAAGAATACGTGATCCAAGTCCTTTTGATCGGACCGCAGGACTAACGGCTAGATAGGAAATGATAGTGTAGTCTTCATAATGGAAAAGATGGGTAAAGCCGGCTAAAGCATCCGCATCATAAAAAGCTAGGAAAGAGGTATCTGCTTCCACTAGAAGTTTTTGAAATTCCTCAAAAGGCAAGCGCTGATCTTCTGGAAAAGCAGTTTTATAAATTTGTTCAATTTCCTTATATTCCGGTAATTCCGGACGAATTTCTTTCATTTTCATAGATTGATTATACTCCTCGCTCCTTTCAAAAGCAAGAATTTGCCTATACAAGTACAGCAGAACAAAAAAGCCGTCGAACGACGGCTTTTTCTTTATCCTTTAGAACAAGCCAATAGCTGTTCCATCCGCAGCAACATCCATATTGAGGGCGGCTGGACGTTTTGGCAAACCTGGCATGGTCATCACATCCCCGGTTAAGGCAACGATGAAACCTGCACCTAATTTCGGTACCAACTCACGAATGGTGATTTCAAATCCTTCTGGTGCTCCCAAAAGAGCTGGGTTATCAGAGAAAGAATATTGGGTCTTGGCCATACAAATTGGCAACTTGTCCCAACCGTTGGCTACGATTTGCTTAAGCTGTGTTTGCGCCTTCTTCTCGAATGAGACGGATGCACCACGGTAAATTTCTTTCACAATCCGTTCAATCTTCTCTTGAACAGACAATTCGTTATCGTACAAACGAGTGTAGTTTGCCGGTGTGGATTCGACGGTTTTAACCAAGGTTTCAGCCAAAGCGACACCACCTTCTGCACCATCAGCCCAGACGGATGCCAACTCAACAGGTACATCGATGCTGGCGCACAATTCTCTCAGAGCCGCAATTTCCGCATCTGTATCCGTTACAAACTCATTAATCGCAACGACAGCAGGAATGCCATATTTGCGGATGTTTTCCACGTGACGGGCCAGGTTAACAAATCCAGCACCTACCGCTTCCACATTTTCCGCGCCAAGATCTTCCTTTTTCACTCCGCCGTTCATTTTAAGCGCACGAATAGTCGCTACAATCACTACAGCCGACGGTGCCGTTGGCAGATTTGGCGTTTTAATATCCAAGAATTTCTCGGCACCAAGATCCGCACCGAAACCAGCTTCCGTTACCACATAGTCCGCCAAATGAAGGGCCGTTGTCGTCGCCAAAACAGAGTTACATCCATGCGCAATATTGGCAAATGGTCCACCATGAACAAAGGCTGGTGTGCCATAAATGGTTTGAACCAAGTTAGGTTTTAGCGCATCTTTAAGAATCAACGCCAAGGCTCCTTCAACCTCAAGGTCACGCACGAAAACCGGTGTCCGGTCATAGCGATAACCAATCACGATATTTCCAAGACGGCGTTTCAAATCCTCAATATCTGTTGCCAAACACAAAATGGCCATAATCTCAGACGCAACCGTAATATCGAACCCATCCTCACGAGGAATCCCGTTGACTGGTGAACCCAAACCAATAGTTACGTGACGAAGGGCACGATCGTTGAGATCCACTACACGTTTCCAAATAATGCGACGTTGGTCGATATTGAGTTCATTGCCTTGATGCAAGTGGTTATCAATAACAGCTGCCAAGGCATTATTGGCTGTCGTGATGGCATGCATGTCTCCTGTAAAGTGCAAGTTGATATCCTCCATTGGAAGAACTTGCGCATGGCCACCACCAGCAGCCCCACCTTTGACTCCCATGACAGGCCCCATAGACGGTTCGCGAATCGCAATCATGGCTTTTTGACCAATTCGATTGAGGGCGTCTGCTAAACCGATAGTCACTGTTGATTTCCCTTCACCAGCTGGTGTCGGGTTAATGGCTGTCACCAAAATCAGTTTTCCAACTGGGTTCTCTTTCACTGCAGCAATCTTGTCAAAAGATAATTTAGCCTTGTACTTACCGTACAACTCCAAATCATCGGCATCCAAACCAACCTGTTTCACAACCTCTACAATTGGTTGTAATTCCACACTTTGAGCGATTTCAATATCTGACTTCATGACAACTCTCCTTATGGTATTTGTTACCTCTATTTTACCACACATCCATAAATTCCTGATAATGAAACTGTTTTCAACTTAAAACATTCGTCTTTTTGTTTCTTATCACCTCTTATAGGCAAATTTTATAACAAAAAGAGGCCCATTTGACCTCTCTTCCCCTTTAAATTCTTTTCATTTACTATATCACAAATTTTTTGTACAATAAAGCCTATGAAAGTCATTATTACATCTGGCGGGACCAGCGAATCCATTGACTCCGTCCGCGCTATTACCAACCATTCTACCGGTAATTTAGGTAAAACTCTTGCAGAGTATTTTTTGGAAAAAGGCGATCAGGTCACCTTGGTAACGACAAACCGTGCCGTCAAGCCACGGATCCATCCAAATCTGGAAATAGAAATCATTGAGAGCGTGTCCGAGCTTGAAGCTTGTCTAGCTGATATCGTACCCCACCATGACGCCCTGATACATGCCATGGCTGTATCCGATTATCGTCCTGTCTATATGACTGACTTAGCGGAGCTATCTAAAACCGATAACATTGCCGATTTGTTGACCAAACGCAATCAGGAGAGCAAGATTTCTTCCCAAGCCGAGACGCAAGTCCTCTTTTTAGAGAAAACACCCAAAATCATTTCTAAAATCAAGGTCTGGAACCCTTCGATTCGTCTTATTGGCTTCAAATTGTTGGTCGACGTTCTTCCCGAGGAACTAATCCGTGTTGCGCGAGAAAGCTTAGTCAAAAACCAGGCAGATTTGATCGTTGCCAACGATCTATTAGAGGTCACTCCTGCTGGCCACAGGGCTTGGCTGGTACGGGAGAATAGTCAAGAGTCTGTAGATGGTCGGATCGAGATTGCCCAAAAACTCTATGAAGAAATCCATAAGGAGAAGCTATGAATCGTATCACACTGGCCGTCACAGGCAGCATATCTGCCTATAAGGCGGCGGACGTCACCAGTCAATTGACCAAGGCGGGCTATGAGGTGACTGTCCTCATGACCCAGGCTGCGGCCGCCTTTATTACTCCCTTGACCCTACAGGTCTTGTCTAAACGCGACGTCCATCTGGATGTCATGGCGGAACCTCGACCAGATCAGGTCAATCATATCGAAATCGCTAAGGCGACGGATTTGTTCTTGGTGGTGCCGGCTTCAGCGAACACCATCGCCAAGCTAGCCAACGGTTTTGCGGATAATATGGTCACGACGACGGCCTTGGCTTTAGACGCCTCTGTTAAGAAGGTCATTGCGCCCGCTATGAATACCAAAATGTTGACCAACCCCATCACCCAAAGAAATCTAGATACCTTATTTGAAGTTGGCTACCAGGTCATCCAACCGCGCGATGCCCTGCTTGCCTGTGGTGACAAGGGGTCAGGTGCCCTGGCAGATGTTACCACTATCGTAGATTATGTAAAGGCGGTCCTTCCACTATGAGACGTAAACAATCCAGACAATTAGCAGCTATAGCCATGCTTTTTGGGATCATGCTGGTCCTGCAGGTCTTCTCCAATATATTCTTTGCAGTCTTTCCTTTTCCAATCAAGCCAACCATCATCCACATCCCAGTCATTATCGGAGCCATCTTGTATGGACCGCGTGTCGGAGCGAGTTTAGGTTTTCTTATGGGCTTCATGAGTTTGGTGACCAATACGGTAATGCCAACGCCCAACAGTTTTCTCTTTAGCCCTCTAGCACCGGGTGGAAATTTCTTTTCCTTGATCATTGCTATCTTGCCGCGCGTGCTGATTGGTGTCACCCCCTTTTACATCTATAAATGGGTACACAATCGCTTTGGCTTGGCTTTGGCTGGCTTAACCGGTTCTCTTACCAACACTGTCTTTGTTCTAGGCGCCATTTTCCTCCTCTTCTCCAATGTTTTCCAAGGAGACATCATGAAACTCCTAGCAGCTGTGGTAGCGACCAATTCCCTTTGGGAAATGGCCTTAGCCGCCTTCCTCACTGCTGCTATCCTACCCGTCCTCGAGAAAGTTAGACGCTAATTGCATAAACCGAACAAAGAACACCCTGTCTAAACATTTCGTTCAAGTTCAAGCAAAAACCTGGAAAGAATGTTGATTCTTTTCAGGTTTTTTTGCAAAAATTTAAAGACATTTGTTTCAAATCATGTTATAATGTAAGCGTTTAAAATATATCAATCGGGCGGTTCTACCCGATCATTATGGAGGAGAGAATTATGACTTATCAAGATAACTTCCAAAAATGGTTTAATTACGCTGAGCTTCCAGACTATCTTCGCGAAGATTTGAAAGCGATGGACGAAAAAACCAAAGAAGACGCCTTCTATACCAACCTTGAGTTCGGTACAGCTGGTATGCGTGGCTTGATTGGTGCTGGTACCAACCGCATCAACATCTACGTGGTTCGCCAAGCAACCGAAGGATTAGCTCGCCTGATTGAAGAAAAAGGCGAGGAAGTTAAAAAACGCGGTGTCGCTATCGCCTATGACAGCCGACACTTCTCTCCAGAATTCGCCATGGAGTCAGCAGCCGTTCTAGCTAAACACGGCATTCAATCATACGTCTTTGAAGGACTTCGCCCAACTCCAGAATTATCCTTTGCTGTACGTTACCTGGGAACTTTCGCTGGTATCATGATCACCGCATCTCACAACCCAGCACCATTCAACGGTTACAAGGTCTACGGTGAAGACGGTGGACAAATGCCACCACACGATGCCGATGCGCTTACTAACTACATCCGTGCTATCGAAAACCCATTTGAGGTAGAAATCGCTGACGCACAAGCCGCTCAAGAATCTGGCTTGATTAAGATTCTCGGTGAAGACATCGACAAAGAATACCTCAAAGAAGTTGAATCCGTAAACATCAATAAGGAACTCATCCGTGAATACGGGAAAGACATGAAAATCGTCTACACACCACTTCATGGTACCGGAGAAATGTTGGCCCGTCGTGCTCTTGCTCAAGCAGGATTTGAGTCTGTCGCTGTCGTGGAAAGCCAAGCAGTCGCTGACCCAGACTTCTCTACTGTTGCTTCTCCAAACCCAGAAAGTCAAGCTGCTTTTGCACTTGCTGAAGAATTGGGACGCCAAGTGGGTGCCGATGTCTTGATCGCAACTGACCCAGATGCGGACCGCGTTGGTGTTGAAGTCCTTCAAAAAGATGGTTCCTACAAAAACCTCTCTGGTAACCAAATCGGTGCCATCATTGCCAAATACATCTTGGAAGCCCACAAAACAGCTGGTACCCTTCCAGAAAATGCAGCCCTAGCGAAATCCATCGTATCGACTGACTTGGTAGCCAAAATTGCTGAAAGCTACGGTGCAACCATGTTCAACGTCTTGACAGGATTCAAATTTATTGCTGAAAAGATTGCTGAATTCGAAGAAAAACACAACCACACCTACCTCTTTGGTTTCGAAGAAAGCTTCGGTTACTTGATTAAACCATTCGTACGTGATAAAGACGCTATCCAAGCTGTTCTTATGGTAGCTGAAATTGCAGCCTACTACCGTTCACGTGGTTTGACCCTTGCGGATGGTATTGAAGAAATCTATCAAGAATACGGTTACTATGCAGAAAAGACCTTGTCAGTCACTCTATCTGGAGTAGATGGAGCCGCACAAATCAAAGCCATTATGAGCAAGTTCCGTGAAGACGCTCCTGCACAATTCAATGCAACAGACATCGCTGTGGTTGAGGACTTTAAACTCTTGACTGCAACATCTAGCGATGGCACTGTCGTAGAACTCACAACTCCTCCATCAGACGTACTCAAATACACCTTGGCTGATGGTTCATGGATTGCGGTTCGCCCTTCTGGAACTGAACCAAAAATCAAGTTCTACATCGCCGTTGTTGGTTCATCCAATGAAGATGCGGAAGCTAAAATTGCTAACATCGAAAACCAAATCAACGA